>Ga0209099_1000107_pt1 | contig 92739 bp, 68 predicted proteins | sample AD_JPNHW2_MetaG_FD_184430 | JGI IMG/M metagenome (GOLD analysis project Ga0209099, IMG submission 184430) | Active sludge microbial communities of municipal wastewater-treating anaerobic digesters from Japan - AD_JPNHW2_MetaG (SPAdes) (version 2) | ecosystem: Engineered > Bioreactor > Anaerobic...
GCCTCCTCCGTCTAAGGCGAGGGGGCGGGCTGCCGCCCTCCCCCTTGAACCCCCGCCCGCCTCATTTATCAAGCGTCAAACGAAAACGTCACCGAATTTCGGTGTCGTTTTCATTTGACGCAACGGGCCTGTTCAGCTGAGCTTGAACATGTAACCCAGCCCGCGGACAGTCTGAATCGCATCGCAGTTGAGCACGGTCAGCAGCTTCGCCCGGAGGCGGCACACCAGCACATCCACCACATTGGTCTGCGGGTTGGTGTCGTAGCTCCAGACGTGCTCGAAAATCAGACGCTTGGTCACCAGACGCTCATGATTCTGCATCAGGAACTCCAGCAGCAGGCTCTCGCGCTCCGTCAGGCCGGCTGAACACGAACCGCGCATGACCTGCCGGCGCACGCGATCGAAGGTCAGCTCCCCCATCCGGAACACCTCCGCCTGCGGGTCGCACGCCTCACCCGCATGCCTCCGTCGCATGATCGCCCGCATCCGGCCCGACAGCTCCGCGAAAGAAACCGGCTTCGTCATATAATCGTCCGCGCCCAGTTCGAGCCCTCTCACGCGGTCGTCGACGGAGCCCTTCGCGCTCACAATAATCACCGGCGGGGCATCGGGACGTTTCTTGATCTGCTGGAGCACCTCAAATCCGCTCTCGTCCGGCAGCATGAGGTCGAGCAACACCATGTCATACCGGTGCGTCTCCTGCATCAACACCCCGTCGTCCCCGAAAGAAACCGCATCAACGGCATGACCTTCCTGACGCAACCCTTTACACAGGTAAGAGGAAATCTTCGAATCGTCTTCTATGACCAGCACTTTCATGATCCGGTGGAACCTTCCAAAGCCGCCCCGGCGGACAGAACATTACGGCCCCGTTTCCGGGACGGCGACCCGTCCCAGAATCCATCCGCCCGCGACCGCCAATTCCCTCCAGACGCCGGGATCGAAGTTTTTCAGTTCTTTTTTCCTCACGGAAGCGATGACGACGAGCGCCGGGCGACCTTTGCCGACGCAACGGCGCAAGCTGTCCTGAAGGGATTCCTTCGGATGCGGCATCGCCCAACCCCTCGCGTAGAACAGCGCGCTATACGGTGTCTTGCGCTCGAAAACAAGCGGCAGGCGGGCGTCTTTCCCATCGTCAAAACGGCGCGCCGCCGCCACGATCTCGCGCGTCGTGTCCGTGTTCCGCAAAAACGGAACGACCCCGAGGCTCACAACCGCAAGCGCGGCCACCAGCGACGTCGCCGCCGCGAGCATGCGCTTCCGGATCTCCCCGTCCCGCGTCACCCAGACCAGCCACGCCGCGAAAAGCGGCACCATCGGCAGGAGATACGTGAACAGCAGCTGTCGCGCTAGGCACCAGAAAACCGTCCCGGCCGCGAAGCCCAGAAACAGGAATCCAGCCTGCCGGTCACGCATGCCGAACGTGCGGACCTCCGATCCGCCCCGAGCCGCACGCCAGAGTCCCACGAGGCTCCACGGCGCGGCGGCGGCCAGGAACATCAGAAGCGCCGAACCGCGCGGATACACGTGCCCGTTGCCATACGCGTCGCCGTAATCGTGCGTCACGAAGCGCAACAGGTTCTCGTTCACGAAGAAATACTTCAAGAACCCCGGATTGCGCAGTTCGCACACCGCGAACCACGGCACGACCAACGCCAGAAAAAGCGCGGTGCCGGCTACCCACCGATGATCGCGCAGCAGCGCCCATCCGCGCCAACGGATCGTCCAGATCAACACGGGCAGGCCGAACAGGGCGATCGCCACCGGCCCTTTCGTCATGAAGCCCAGCGCCAGCAGTACGAAGACCAGCAGGCTCCACCGCCGGCGGATCCGGCGTTCAGACTCGCTGATAAAGGCGAAATAGGCCAGCAAACTGCCTGCGGCACAGGCGCTGAACAGCATGTCCACGGCCACGCTGCCGCCGATCGCCACAAAGAAGCCGCAGGAGGCCGACACCATCACGCTGAGCAAGCCCGCGCCGGAGCCCCCCCCGTAGCGCCCCATGACGGCGTAGAGCAACCCCAGTACCGCGACAGCCGCCAAAGCACTGGGCAAACGCGCGGCGAACTCGCTTTCGCCAAAGAGGCGCATCGCGCCGGCGGCGGCCCAGAAGTAGAGCGGGGGTTTGCCCAAAAAAGGAATATGCGACTCGTTCATCCAGACGCGAGGCGTCACCCAGTCGCCCGTCGCCACCATCTCCTGCGCCACCTGCGCATAGCGTCCCTCGGTCGGATCGGTCAGCGGCAACAGCGCCATCGACGCCAGACGCGCGGCCAACACCAGGCACAGCGCGCACAGGGCCGCACGCGGAGTAAAGATCAGCCGTGTCATGACGGACTCCCGCCGTAACGGGTTTCGGCCAGTGGGGCGGGATACACGCGGTCATAGACCCCGTACCGGCGGCGCGTCTGGATGTGCGCGCGGATCTGCCACACCGCCCGCAACATGCGGACCCCGTCGCGGACGGGATGGACGGTCGAACCGGGAACCTCATGCCATTCCACGCCCCGCTCCATCACGCGGTACCGGCACTCTCGCGCTTCAGCCAGAAGCTCCAGGTCGAAAGCGAAGCCGTTGCAGGCGAGCCGCTTGAACAGGTAGCGGGCCTTGACGCCGTCGAAGACCTTAAAACCGCATTGGGTATCGCGAATCCGCAGTCCAAGAACCGCCTGCGCGTGCCAGGCGAACGCGCGGCCCAGCGCTTGGCGAAAAATCGTTTGACGGACGTCGACCACCGCGTCCGGCGCCCGCCGCGACCCGACCACGAGGTCCGCTTCATTGCGAAGGATCGGTTCCGCCAGCCGCCCGAACTCGTGGACCGGTGTCGAGCCGTCGGCGTCCATGAAGGCGACGACGCGTCCCGAGCTGGCCGCCATCCCTTTACGTACCGCGTATCCCTTGCCTCGGTTCTTGCGGTAAGACAGAATCCGTAGCGGCAATCGGCCGGCGTAGGCCCTTGCCACCTCTGCCGTGTTGTCCCCGCAGCCGTCGCAGACCACAATGATTTCGGTTTCCCCGGCGGTCCCCGTTTGCCCGAGATACGAAGCCACCGAGGCCAAGGTGGAGCCAATCCGCCCCGCCTCGTTGAAAGCGGGTATGATGATCGATCGGTTCACACACATTGCCTTGCCCCTTCCGAAGTTGGCGCAACTTCAAACAAGACAAAGTGTATGGCCGGCAGATTGCCGACATCTTGCAGAAGCATTACAACGGTGTAATCGCCCTCCGGCCGACAGGTCACCGCCCGTCTTCCGGCATCACCGGCCAGCGCGGAGCAGCCGCAGGGCGTTCAGGATCACGACCAGCGACGCGCCCATGTCGGCCATGATCGCCATCCACAGCGTACCCCTATTCATCAGCGCCAGAGCCATAAAGAGAGCCTTCACGCCCAGCGCGAAGAAAATATTCTGCCGGATCACCCGCAGCGTACGCTGGGCATGCCGGATCAGCCAAGGGATTTTTTCCAGATCGTCGGACATGAGCGCGATATCCGACGTCTCGATGGCGGCGTCGCTCCCGGCCGCCCCCATCGCGATCCCGAGCGCGGCCGCCGCCAGCGCGGGCGCATCGTTGATCCCGTCCCCGATCATCGCCGTCGGCCCGCGCTCCCGGCCGAAACGTTCGACCGCCTGTAGTTTATCCTCGGGCAGCAGTTCGGCCCTGACGTCGCCGATGCCGATGGCCTGCGCCACGGCCCGGGCCGTTCCTTCATTGTCGCCGGTCAGCATGACGAGATGGGCGACGCCCGCCGACTTCATTTCACGGACCGCCATGGCCGCCTCCTTGCGCACCGGGTCCGCGATGCTGATCAGCCCGCAGACGTGGGCGTCGTTGCCGATCACCACCACCGAGTGCCCGAGATCCTCCATCGCCTCGATCTGCCCGTGGATGTCCGGCGTCTCCAGACCCTTCTCGTGCAGCAGCCGGTGGCTGCCGAGCCAGAACAGGCGTTGCCCGATGCGGCCCTCGGCACCCTTGCCTTTGAAGATCCGATAGGCTTCAGCTTCCGGAACCGACACCTGCCGGGCCTCGGCATAGCGCAATATGGCCAGCGCCAAAGGATGGCCGCTGTGGGCCTCGAGCGCCGCCGCGCGCTCCAGCAATTCCTGCTCCGTGTGCCCGTTCAAGGGCACGATCCGCTGGATCTCGGGATGTCCCAGCGTCACGGTTCCGGTCTTGTCCAGCGCGATCACCTTGAGGCGGGCGGCCGTTTCAAGATAAGCACCGCCTTTGATCAGCACGCCCTCGCCGGCCGCCGCCGACAGCGCCGCCACGACGCTCACCGGCGTCGAGATGACCAACGCGCAGGGGCAGGCGATCACCAGCAGCACCAGCGCCTCATAGAACCAAGCGCCCCACGCCTCCGCGAACGCCAGGGGCGGAACGACCGCCACCAGCACCGCGAACAGCATCATCGCGGGCGTGTAATAGCGTGCGAAGCGCTCGACCCACTGCTCGGACTGCGCCCGGCGCGACTGCGCCTCCTCCACCATCCGGATGATGCGGCTCAGCGCCGTGTCTTCCGACAGCCGCGTCGAATGGAATTCGATGGTGCCGTTCTCATTGATCGTTCCGGCCCACACCTCATCGCCTGGACCTTTCGGCACAGGAACAGATTCGCCCGTGATCGGCGCCTGATTGACCGCCGTCGCGCCTTTCGTGATCACGCCGTCCAGCGGCAGTCGCTCGCCGGGCCGGACGCGGATCGTCGATCCGACGGCGATCTCGCCGACGGGCCGTTCCAAGACATCGCCGTCCTTGGGACAAATCATGCGCGCGGTCTGCGGCGTCACCGCGAGCAGCGACTGGATGGCCCGTCGGGCGCGCCCCACGCTCCAAGACTCCAGCAGCAGCGACAGCGCGAACAGGAAAGAGACCGTCGCGGCCTCCAGCCATTCGCCGATCGCCATGGCCCCGACGACGGCCAGCGTCATCAACAGGTTCATGTCCGGCCGCAGCCGTCGCGCGGCGGCCCAGGCCTTGGGCAAAACAAACCCGCTCGCGGCGACCGCCGCGGCCGTATAACACAGGATCGAGGCCAGCGGATACCGGTGCGCGCTGCCGCCGTCGACGCCCAGCAGGGCATGGAAGAAATCGCCGTGCAGCACCGCATGCGACGCGAACCCCGCCACGATCAGCAGCCCGGCGGACCCGCAGAGCGCGGCGCGCCCGTTCCGCCGCCAATACCCGGCTCCGCCACTCCCCGCCGACGAGCCGGCGGACTCTGTTCCGTACGGCTCAACGTCCAGCCCCGCCGTCTTGGCCGCAGCGATGACCCGGGCCTCATCCGGCTCCTGACCCGGCGTCACGACCTCCATCAGACCGTTCAGCAAATTGAACCGGATCTCCGCCACACCCGGCAGACGGCCGACCGTCAGGCGCAACGCCTCCATCTCCTCGGCACAATCCATGCCACGCACACGAAAGCGTCTGCTTGCCATAAAGCCCATCCTCCTTCCTCAGACCGGAACCTCGCACCGGAAGCCGCCCTTGCGATCAACTGCGAGGTGCCCCCGCCGATGACTTCGCATGTCCGAACCAATGCGCGGTGCGGTTGGCGATCTTCACCAGGTGCAGCATGACCGGCACTTCGGTCAGCACCCCCACGATGGTGGCCAGCACCACCGGCGAGGACGCGCCGAAAAGCGAGATGGCGACCGCCACCGCAAGCTCGAAGAAATTGGAGGCCCCGATCATGCCGGCCGGGGCCGCAATGTCATGCGCGAGCTTCAGTTTCTTCGCAGCCAAATAAGCGATGAAAAATATCAGATACGTCTGAATGATCAGCGGCACGGCGATCAGGACGATGTGCAGCGGGTTGTTGACGATCACCTTCCCCTGCACGGAGAATATCAGCACGAGCGTCAGCAGCAGGCCGCCGATCGTCACATTGCTGAACTTCGGGATGAACGCCGTGTTGAAATAGTCCAGCCCCTTTGTCTTGATCACGTGAAACCGGGTCAGCATGCCGCCCAGCAGCGGAACGACCACAAAGAGTCCCACCGACAGGAAGAGCGTATCCCACGGAATCTTGATGCCGCTCACGCCCAGCAGCAGGGCGACAATCGGAACAAAGGCGGGGAGGATGATCAAATCGTTGGTCGCGACTTGCACCACGGTATAGGCAGGATTGCCCCGCGTGAGGTGGCTCCAGACGAAAACCATCGCGGTGCAGGGCGCGGCGCCCAGCAGAATGGCCCCCGCCAGATAATCCCTGGCCAATTCCTTCGGTATCAGCGCTTTGAAGACCACGAAAAGGAAAAAGGCCGCGATCGCATACATCGTGAAGGGTTTGATCAGCCAATTGGTCACCCACGTGACATACAGCCCTTTCGGATTTCTGCCGACGTTCTTGATGCTGGCGAAATCCACCTTCATCATCATGGGCCAGATCATGAGCCAGATGAGCACCGCGATGGGGATCGAGACATTCGCGTATTCGAACCGCCCCAACAACGCCGGCACGGCCGGCAAAAACTTGCCGATCAGCACGCCCGCGACCATGCACAACACGACCCACACGGTCAAATACTTGTCAAAAAAACCGATGTCCAGCTTTTGCTTTTCATTCATTTCACCACCGCTTTCTTCAGCTTGCCGGCGGCGGCCTGTATGCCGCCGAGATTCTCAACGTTTGTGTAGTTCAGGGAAACAAGTGTCTTTAGGGCCATTTCAGACCGACCGCCGCTGCGGCAATAGAGCGAAATCGGCGTCTTCTTGTCCGGGACACGAGCCTCGATCATGCTGCCGATCATGTCGTGCGGCATCAACAGCGCGCCTTCAAGGTGCCCGCCCGCATATTCCTGCGGCGAACGTGTATCGATGATTATGGGTGTTGTTGTCAATTGGGTCTCGCCGTTTGGCACAGCATTGCTGCCGGCAATCGTACCGCGTTTTGCGACATGGCCATTGTGGTCACGGCCACAGGAACAGACCAAAAGACAGATGGCGAAAGAGGATAGAAAGGTGTCTAACGTTCTCACATTTTCTCCAAGCCTTCGGGCAACTTTTCAACGAATGTCCGGATCTCGTCCCTGACCCGACGGTAGCACTCGAGTTTCGCCTCCTCGCCCTCGACCAACCGCGCCTGCGCGGGCGGATCGTCGAACCCGACATGCACCACTTTGGCCGATCCCGGAAAGAAAGGACAGTTCTCGTTGGCGTGGCCGCACACCGTCACCACGTAGTCGAACGGCACCTCCCGCAGCGTGTCAACATGCTTCGAGGTGTGTCCGGAAATGTCCACGCCCGACTCGGCCATCACCTTCACCGCGTTGGGGTTCAGCCCGTGCGTCTCGATGCCCGCCGAGTACGCCTCGATCAGGTCGCCCTTGAGCGCCCGCGCCCAGCCCTCAGCCATCTGGCTCCGGCACGAGTTTCCCGTGCACAGAAAAAGGATTTTCAGTTTCCGCATATCGCCTGCTCCTTTCCCGCCCTCTGTCTTCCGCTCTCTGCCCTCCGGCCGCTGCCGTCAGAACGTCCACAGGAAGTAAAAGCCAGCGACCACCAGCAGCACGCCGGCGAGCCCTCTCACGGCCGACTCCAAGCCCTTGAATTTGACCGCCGCCGCACCGAACGAGACGCCCAGCATCAGCGCCCCGAGAGGCAGCGAGAACCCGATCGCGTACGCCACCAGCACAGCGGACATCCACAGCGTGACGCCCTGGAGCACCGCCGCGCCGATGATGATGAAGATGCCGGGATTACAGGCCAGCGAACTCACGCTCACCGCCCCGCCGCCGACGATGCCGAACAACAGCGCCCCGACAACTCCGCCCGACCGGCCTTTCACGCCGAACTTGGCCTTGCCCTGCGGCAACTTGAACGGCAGCAGATTCAGCGCGCCCAAGCCCAGCACGATGGCCACGAAGCCCGCGAACACCTTCCAGTAGCGCCCCAGCGTGCCTTGCGCCACCTGCCCGACCATGGCCGCCACCGCGCCCAGGATCACCAGCGAGAGCACCGCGCCAAGAAAGAACGAGCCCGCCGACATCAGCCGCGAGCGCAGACTGCTGTCCTTGCGGGCGCCCGCGTACCCCACGATAATGCCCAGCACCGGCAGCGTGCAGCAGGCGCTCACCACCGCGCTCAGGAGCCCGAGCGCCAAAGCGAGCGGGATCGCCGCGAAACCGACGCCCGCCTGATCGAACGCCGCCGTGGCGCTCGTCAACAGTGACCGGAACCATTCCATAGGACACCTTCCCTATTTGCAGCCCGACGGACCGCAGCCGCCCGCGCCGCAACCCGAACGGGGACGCGACGCGCCCACAAACGCCTTCATCAGGGCATCCTGCGTAACGTCCTTGTCGGCCACAACCGCCATGCCGCGGTTCTTGACCATCGCCAAGACCGACGGGGCCCCGAGCTGCGCCACAACGCCCTTGTAGTCCTCCGCATCCTTGCTGAGCAGATACTTGCCCATCTTCGTCCCTCGGCCTGAGATGGTCGCGGAAGCCGCGGCCACTTCCTTCTGGATCGCCGCCGTCCGGGCCGCATCGTCAGCCGGAATCACCACAAAGACCGCCTCGGTGTTGGTGGCCACCACATTGAGTTCACCAAGCCCTTTCAGAGGGGCGTCCCAGCCGGCAAGCTCAGATGTGCCTGCTGCCGCAGCGGCGGGCGCAGCCACCGCCGGCAGCGCGAATCCCTGATCCGTCTTCGGCGCGCTCGCTTTCTCGCCGGCAACCCGCGCCGCCACCACCGCGCAGGCGGCAAGAACCACTACACCGCTGACCAGCCATTTGCTCCCCTTGCCCAGCCCGCCTGTGCCACACTTGCATCCCGGGCCGCAACAGGTCCCGTCACCGACTCGCACATCCTGCTCCTGATCGCTCATACTTCTGTCCTTTCTCGTTGTGAATTACACCGTTTCAACCGTTCCAATCAAAAAACTGACCCAGCCGGTCAAGTCCGACTGGCTCCTCCGGCACCCAAGGAACCATCACCGTACGATGCGAAAGCTTCTCCGCAACTTCCGCGATGTGGGGGATCTCGTTCCGGGCACGCGCCGCCAACAGCGGATCGGAGGACGCGCTATTTGCGAAACTCTGGTTTACCACCCACGCGCACGGCTCGATCTGCGCCCGCCGCAAGTCTTCCTGCAGGTAGGCGGCCTCATGCACCGGCGTCGCCTCGGGCAGCGTCACGACCAAGACTTTGGTGAATTCCGGGTCGCGCAACCTGGGCATCAGCTCGCGCACCTCGGCAGGCATGTCGCTTGCAAGTCGCAAGACCTCGCGGTGATAGGCCTCCGAAGCGTCCAGCAGCAACAGCGTATGCCCGGTGGGGGCGGTGTCGAGCACGACAAAAACCTTCTCACCCGCCGCTACCGTTCTGGCAAAGGCACGGAATACGGCGATCTCCTCGGTACAGGGCGAACGGAGATCCTCCTCCAGCAGGGCCAGCGCATCCGCGTCGAGCCCTTTGCCGGAGACCCGCAGAACCTCGTCCGTGTAGGCCCGCGTCTCCGCAACGGGATCAATCCGGCTCACGCTCAAATTCGGGAGACCGTCGCCGGCGACCGTCTGCACATGGGCCGCCGGATCGGTCGTGCTGAGACGCACAGGCATCCCGCGTTTCGCGAGCTCGCAAGCGATCGCCGCCGCGATCGTCGTCTTCCCGACGCCGCCTTTGCCCATCGTCATAATCACGCCGCGCCCCGCCTTCGCCAGATCGTCAACCAGCTCCGACAGCGTATCCGCACGAATGAACCCGATGGGAGCGATAGCCACGGCCGCCTGCTCACCTTGGCCAGAGGTCTCAAACAGGTCTCGCAGCGCGCCGATCCCCAGAATATTGTGGGCTTTCAAATAGAACCGGGACACAGGGAACGACGCCAGCCAATCCCGGTACGTCTCCAGCGCCTCCCGGTCCCTGCGCTCCAGCGCCGAAGCCAACCGGTCATCGCACCTTTTCGGCTGAAACAACCCGTTGAGCATCACCCGCTGGTTGACCACACCCAACTTGGCGAGTTCCTCGCTGGCGCGGCTGGCTTCTTTCAGCGCCGCCTTCTGCGCCCGGCTCACCAAAACCAGAGTCGTGCGGGCGCCGTCCGCGAGCGCGGCCAGCGTGCGCTCGTATACGGACCGCTGCTTGTCCAAACCCGCCAGCGGCCCCAGACACGACGTGCCGCTCGTGTTGGCATTGAGATAGCCCGTCCACGCTTTAGGAAGCGACAAAAGCCGCAGCGTGTGCCCCGTCGGCGCCGTATCGAAAATCACATGGTCAAAACCGGCTGTCGCGCCATCACCCCCGAGCAGCCGCGAAAACTCGTCGAAAGCCGCGATCTCCATCGTGCACGCGCCGGACAACTGCTCCTCCATGCTGCGCAACGCCGTTGGCGGCAACTTGCCGCGGTACGGGCCGACGACCTTCTCCCGATACTGCCGGGCCGCCTCCTCGGGATCGATGTTCATCGCGAAAAGCCCCTCAGCCTCAGGAACGCCGACCGGGACGGTGGACAGCTTGACCCTCAGAACCTCGTCCAGATTCGAGGCCGGGTCCGTGCTGACCAGCAACACTTTCTCGCCCCTGTCAGAAAGGGCCAACGCCGTCGCACAGGCAAGCGACGTTTTACCGACACCACCTTTACCGGTGAAGAATAGATAGCGCGTTGCGTTTGCCAAGAAATTCATGCCGATCCTTTCACCTGCAGCAGTTCTCTTGAGAAGCGCCCATCGTCGTCCGGCAACAGCAGCATGTTGGCTCCTTGCCGGCATCGCCCGGCACCTCTATGCCCGCAAAGCGGGCCAGCTCCCCGCGCGTCGGATAGCGTCCTTTGGAAACAACGGCCCCGTCCGCAAAAATCATTGGGAGACAGGCCACGTCTTCCCGCTCCAGCGCGTCGCGGACGGTTGCGTTTTCCGTGAAAGCCATGGGCTGCTGAGCGAGGTTGTTCCGGACCACTTTAACCCCTTGTCCCTTCAGCCACTCCAGATCGCCGGCGAAACGCGGCAGAGCAGGATCGACGTTCGGCCCGCAGACGCCCGTCGAACAACACATCGGCGGATCATAGACATCCAGTTTCTTCATAAAACATACTCCTTCATTTCGTTATATGGCGAAATGTAGCACTGTCGGCAGGCCGTGTCAACAGCCGCTGCCGGATTTCAACCGCAATGGCACCGCGCGTCCCCGGGAGGCGTCTCCACCCGGCCATTTTCGGGATGGTCCCCCGATCCCGGCTTCTCCAAAAGGTTTTGGGTAAAGTCGCGCATGGCCGCACCGGCACCCCGTTCCACCATCTGCCCGACACCGACCGTCTCCTGGATCTCCGCCTCTCCGACGCCGAGAGACCTGGCTTTCTCCACGTGATAAGTCACGCACGGCTGGCAGTGAGCCGTCACAGAAGCTCCGATCGCGATCAGTTCTTTAAGCGCGTCATCCATTGTCTTTCTTCTTATTCGGTTCGCACGAACAGCAACACTCTTGCGCCCCGCCGCAACAAGAAGACGTTCGGCCCAGTTTCGCATTGAGAATCCCGATCGCGCACCCCACCCCGTTTCTAACGAACAAAGCGCCAACCGGACAGTTGCGGGCACAGGCGCCGCACTCCATGCACGCGTCGCGTTCCCGGATGCGCGCCTTGCCGCTTTCGACCGTGAAGACCGCGTGCGGACACACCTCCACGCAACGGCCGCACCCGACGCACGAAGCGGCGTCCAGCCTCAGCGTCACCACGTTTTCCAGATAGATCATCGACATGTTTTCACCTCAAGCGAAGCGGGCCGCAATCCAGCCCGCGAGCCCCACGGCCGCGAGTCCGCCTTGAACAGGAAGCGCCCATGCCATCTCCTTGCGGACACCGGAAGCCGACGTGTACGGCGTGGACCCCGTAAACATCAGCCCCAGGAACGAACACGCCGCGAGGCTCAGCAACCCAACTGAAACGCGGTCCTGCCAAGGTTCCGGAGACAGCCACCCCAGCACAAAACCCAAGACCGCGCCCGTCGCCAGCCCTTTGGCGGCAAACGAGCGGCCCGGCAGCCACGGCAGCATCGCCGGCGTCGCCGCAATGCCGACAACGTAGTTGGCCGAGACCATCGCCGCGGCCCACAGAGCAGGCCGGGATTCGAACGAATACCCGCCACGGCCCATTCCCGTCAGCCCTGCGAAAAGCAGAGCCAGCCCCGCAGCCGGCAGGAAGCGGCTGACCAGTTCCACCGGCACAACCGACAGTCGTTCGCGCAGCGTGAAGCTCACGCGCCGCATTTCCGGCGAAGCCTGCATGCCCGTCTGAAGGAAAGCCGGCAGGTCCGCCGCCCTCACGGGTCCGTAGACGATGCGGAAGCCCGTCCGCCTCGCCACCTCGTGAGCCGCCACGCCCGGCGCACCCAGTTGCGGCACCACCAGTAACCGGTGGCTCACGATCCGCGCGGCCACTGTCCGCGCGATGCGCTCAACCAGTTCCTCGGTCCCGAAGGTACCCTTTCCCGCCGCACACCAGACGTTGACGCCCTTCGTGTCGAGCACCAGCAACCAGGCGTCAAAACTGGCCAGCGCCCGCCGCACATGGTCGAAGGAAAGCTTGTAGTTCGCCGACACCAACAGAGGCGAGTCAGGTCCAGGCGCCCCCACCGCATACAGGCCCGGCGGCACCGTGTACCTCATGCGCCCGAGACCGCAGCGGACCGACCATGCGCCCAACCAGTCACGCCACGTCCAGCGCGAAACCGCACGCGGCACGCGCCCAACCGCCGTGTCAGCATATCCGCTGACCCAACGCGCCGGCGCGGACGGCCCACATGACCCACAGCAACACCCGTCGCCCATAGCTCAGCACTCCTTTGAGATCGACTTCCTCGGACAGCCGGCCTTCTCGAGTATGTCCGCAAGCTTTTGACCGTCGCGGATGACCGTCTCGTTTCCGCCAAGCATGTCTTCAAGCCACTTCAGAACAGGGCGGACCGTTTTCCGGGCCTCGCCCTGCGCCAACCTGTAGTACGCCCACCGCCCGTCTTTGCGCACCTCGACGAGGTCGGCCTCGTTCAAGATCGACAGGTGCTTGGAGACCGTCGAAGGGGCCAGCGCCAAAACCTCGACGATGCGGCAGACGCACAGTTCGCCGCCGCGCAGCAACATCATGATCCTGATACGCTGGCCGTCCGACAGCGCCTTCGTCACACGCAACGTAACCCTGATCTCATCATTTCGCATACGAGCACCTTTCTCTTAAAAATCTCTTTTAACCGAAAAAGCGGAAAGCGGAAAGTAAAACCGGGACATTCCCTTGTCGTCGCTCACTCTCTTGAACAGCAGGCGCCATTTCTCGTTGACCCGCCGCCGGCCCGCGTCTGAAAGCAACTGGTAGTGATAGAACGCCGGAGCCACCAGCGCCACAAGTTCATCAGGCGCGGCAGATAGGCACACATCGATATCGCAGGCCTCGATTCCTTCCGGACGCCACCCGCCACCCTGAAACACGCGCGCGAGGTCAGGCACGCTATTCAGGCTGACAGCATTGCCGCTGAGCGCCTCCAGCGAGTGCCGCTCCTCCCGCAGGGCGTCCCGCAACACGCCCGCGCACGTGCGGAAAATTTCGTCCGGCGCGCGAAGCGTCGGGATCACCGCAGCAAAAACAGCGCCCTTCTTCAACACGCGCCCGATTTCCTGGACCGACTCATCAAAGGGGGTGAAAAGCATGAAAGCCATGTGGCAGACCACGCAGTCCGCGGAGGCGTCCGGAAGCGGCAACTGCGCCGCCGACCCGCGGATCAAACGAACATTGCTGATCCCGCGCAAACGGTCAGCCGCCAGCCCGAGCTCGGCCTCACTCAGATCGACTCCGACCACTTGCCCATCGGCGCCCACACGCTTCACGAGAAGCTCGCACAACGGGCCGTTGCCGCAGGCGAGGTCCACAACGGCCATACCCTGCCGGGGATTGACAAAGCGGCAAAAAGCCTCGTAGCTGGAAAGCCCGTCCGCCGTCCGGGCCGCCCCGATGCTGAACTCCGTCAGACCGGGGTGCTTCGCATGCACACCCATTAGAAAACGGGTGTGGGCATCACCTTCCTGAGCGCTATCGGTCATCTTTTTAAACTCCGTCCAAACGATTTCATTTCGTTATATGACGAATTTAGCACACATTGCGGCGTTCGTCAACGGATGTGCATGCATGTGCGGCTGTGAGTAGAGGAACAGGACGTACAAGCTGCGTTTTCGAGAGGGCTGCGGGATACGGGGCGTGTCGTTTCGTCCGTGCGTGACGGCTATGGGGCATTTTGGTAAAATTTTTTTTATGAACACGAAAGCAGCATCGGTGTGCGCGGCGTGCGTCGCGTTGGCGGCTTGTTTTGACGGATTCGCGGGGGTGCCGGCTGAGCGTCCGGATGCGATGCGTGGCGCTTCGCTTCGCGACGTGCGTCTCCAGGGAGTTCCCGGCGAGAAGATGCAGACGTTTTTCCGCGAGCGCATTCTCTCGGAGACTGCACAGCGCGATGTCTTTGGCGAGGCGCGCAGCGCGTTCCGCGACCGCGACGACGATGAGCGCGTCGTGGTGCCGGGGAAGAAGATGGGGGGACTCTGGCGCGGTGAGTTTTGGGGCAAGCTCATGCTCGGCACGGCGCGCGTTGCAGACTATCTGCAGGACCCCGCGCTCACGAAGTTCGTGGGTGAGGAGTGCCATCGTCTGATGAAGTACCAGGACGCCGACGGCTACCTCGGAAGCTACGCGGACAAGGAGAACGTCTGGATCCCCGAGGACGTGAAGCCCGCGATGGCCAAGGTCTACGGCTGGAACACGGTCTGGAATCTCTGGAACCGCAAATACGCGGTCTGGGCGATGTTGATGGCGTACAAGACCACGGGCGACAGGGAGATCCTCGCGTCCGTCGAGCGTCAGGTGAACCAGATGATCGACATGATGCATCGTCTGAACCTTTCGCTCTTCGTGACGGGCCAGCCGGAGAAGGTGGGTCTGCCGTCGATGTCCATTCTCAAGCCACTCCTCATGCTCTACACGGAGACGGGAAACAGGAAGTACCTCGACTACGCGAAGGAGATGCTGCCGGACTGGGACCGTGCGGATGGCGCGTGCCCGAACTTCTTCCGCAATGCGGACCGCACGGGCCCGCTCTACACATGGTACCCGAACCCGCAGGCATGGGGAAAGACCTATGAGATGATGAGCTGCTGGGAGGGCCTGCTTGAATACGCCCGCGTGACGGGTGACACCCGTTGCCTCGAGACCGTCGAGAAGCTGCGCGACAACGTGAACCGCACGGAACTCAACGTGCTGGGCGACGTGGGCTATGCGGATCAGTTCTACGGCGCGGCGGAACAGCCGAACGCCTCCACCGAAGTGTGCGACACGATCCACTGGATTCGCCTCAATCTCGACCTGTTCCTGATGACGGGCGACAAGAAGTACTGTGATGCGATTGAAATCGCGTATTATAATGCCTTCCTTGCGAGCGTCTATCGGGATGGCACCTGGTCCATGTTCCTCGTACGCGGCGCCACACGCCACAACCATGATCGCCAGTGCGGCTATTCCTATAACCACTGCTGTGTGAACAACGTGCCGCGCACGTGGATGGACATGGCGGAGGGCACGGTGACGGTGGATCATTCAGGTGTCTTCCACGTGAACTTCTATCAGGATGCGAAGGTTACTCTCGACGGCGTTACCTTCGAGATTTCCGGTAACTACCCCGCGTCGAACGCTGTGCGCGTGAAGACGTCGAAGGTTGTCGCGACGCAGTTCCGCAAGCCGGCGTGGTGCCCGAAGATGGATGTTGAGCAGTCGAAGGATGGGCTTCAGTGGGTACTGACGTTCGATATGAATCCGCGTGTCGTGGATGGCCCGGCCGTGACGGTGAAGAAGGAAGGCTGGCACTACGGACGCTACCAGAACAGTGAAACGGCGGAGAAACTCGGTCTTCAGGACATGTACCGCACGACCTCCGCGGCGACCGTGTGGAATGGCCCACTGCTTCTCGCGAAGTGCCGTCGTACGGGCGCCACAATGAATAGTCTGCTGGATCTCTCCACGGTGAATGGCAAGGGCTATTCCGTGAAGCTCACGCCCTGCGCATGCGAGGGCGTGTGGGCGGCGTGGAACGTGGAACTGACGAAGCCGGGTGCGCCGACGATCAAGACCCGCGCCTGCGATTACCAGAGTGCGGCGGACGATCCGTTTGGGAAGAGCGCGGTCGTCTTCTCGGTCTGGTTCTGACGCGCCTTTCAGGATGGCCGGAAGGGACAGGACTACAAGCTGCGTTTTCGAGGGAGCGGCGGGATGCGGGGCGGGCGGACAACGGTAATTATGACAAGCCGCGGGACGGGGTGAACGGCTTATTCACCTCGCCGTGTAAATCAGGTAAAGCCCGCCCAGCAGGACCAGCACTCCGCAGACCTTCTTCAGGATTAACGCACCTTTGGACTTCTCGTTCCAGTTCAGGTAGTTCTGCACCGCCTCGCTGAAGGTCCCCGCCATCACGATCACGCCGCAGTGCCCCGCGCCGTACAGCACCAGCAGCAGCACGCCGTATGGGAGATTCGTCGATGCCAGCCGGAAGGTCACGCCCAGCATCGGCGCCATGTAGGCGAACGTGCACGGCCCGAGGGCCACGCCGAAGACCAGTCCCAGCACGAACGCCGCCAGCATGCCCTTGCTCTTGATGCCCGGCTGCGCCGCGTTGGGCAGCGGCAGCCGGATCACCTCCAGCAAATACAGGCCCACCGCAAAGAAGATCGCGGCCACCGCGTAGTTGCCCCAGCGTCCCACATCGCCCATCATCCGTCCCGCCGCCGCCGTGATCGCTCCGATCACCCCGATGGTGATCAGGATGCCCAGCGAGAAGAGCAGCGAGATCGAGAAGGCCCGCCGCGTGGTCATGCGCCCTTGCTGGTCGATGAACCCCACGATCAGCGGGATACTCGCGAGATGACACGGGCTGAGCACGATGCTCAGGATGCCCCACACCACCGCCGCCGTCATCGCGATCGCCGGCGTTCCCTCCACCGCCCGCGTCAGCGCGGCAAACAAATCACTCAACATCTATGACTCCTTTCACACAGCGAGACTGGAATGATGGAATACTGGAACAGTGGACTGTTGAGGATTCCGTTAGCCGCAATCCGTTCTCAAACACTTCGCGTCTCCGCGTCACTGCGTTAAACAACCGGGCACTGTCCTGTTTCCAGTTTCAAGTTTCCCAGCGCACGCTTCCAGCATTCCCTCCTTCCACTATTCCGCCTTGCCGCTTCCTACGCCGAATTCCTTCCACTTGCCGAGGATGTCCTCCTTTGAGAAGAAGCCCTCGTGCCGGAACAGCTCCTTGCCGTCGGCACCGTAGAAGATCTGCGTGGGGATCAGGTTGATGCCGTACTGCTTCCCGGCGTCCGGATTCTCCCACACGTCGATGAACTCCGTCTTGAACGTCTCCCCGCAGGTCGCCTTGAGATCGTCGAGGATCGGTTTCATCATCTTGCACGGGATGCACTTCCCCGCGCCCAGGTCAACGAGCCTCGGCAGCGTTTTTCCCTGCGGGGCCGATACCTCAACGGCCGTCTTCGCCGCCGCCCCGGCCGGCTCCGCCTTCTTCCCCTGCTTCAGCAACACAATGGCCGCCGCCGCGACGACGACCGCCCCGATAATCGCCATGTTCTTCACATTCATCTTGCCCCCCCTTTTCTGTTTTAATAGGCCAGTTTCGCCGCGCCCGCCGCGGCGGCCTTTTCGATCGCCTCGGGAGAGAGCGGCGTCTTGCCCTTTTCCATGCCGAGATCCGCCAGCTGCAGGTGCTCGAATCCAGAGAAGCCCGCCTGCTCCAGCGTCAGCTTCACGCAGTTCAGCGGGCACCCGTCGATGGCCAGCATCTTGGCGGCCGCCCCGGTCGTGGCCATGATCCCGGACACGCGCCCGCCGATCCCCGCGAGGCAGAACATCTTGCCCGTCCCGTCCCGCGTCATCTTCCGCGCCGCCTGGTCAGCCACCGCGCCCACATCCGCCGCGCCCGAGCAGGCGAAAACCAGCTTCGGGGCCGTCCCGCACGCGCACACGTTTTTCTCGCTCATCGTATCACTCCCTTCGTGGTTTCGCGAAACTGGAAACTCGTGACATGGGACAAGGCTTACCGTTCGCTCCACAAGAAGCCACCCCTGCCCGTGTTCTCGCCTCCCCAGTTTCCAATTTCAAGTTTCCCGTCACAAATACTTCCGGATCTCGTCAGGCCTCAGAACCTTGCCGGCGCTCTTGACGACCCCGTCCACCGCCAGGGCAGGCGTGATCATCACGCCCATTTTCATGATGTCCGCGATCTGGTCGACCTTCTGGACCGTCGCCTCAATCCCCGCCGCCTTGACCGCCGCTTCGGCGTTGGCCATCAGCGCTTTGCACTTCGGGCACCCCGTGCCCAGAATCTGAATCTTCATGATTTTTTCCTCATTTCTTCGAATCGGACGGATCCGTCTGATCGGCCCGATCCGTTCGATCTTAAAACAGCATCCCAAACACCCACCCCACCAGCGTCGCGAGTACGATCACCAACGACACGAACGCCACCGTCTTTTTGGGCCCCAGCACACTGTTGATGACTAGCATGCTCGGCAGGCTCAGAGCCGGTCCGGCCAGCAGCAACGCCAGCGCGGGGCCCTTACCCATGCCCGAGCCCATCAGCCCCTGGATGATCGGCACCTCGGTCAGCGTCGCGAAGTACATGAAAGCCCCCGCGAACGAAGCCAGGAAGTTCGCCCGCAGCGAGTTGCCGCCCACGGCCTTCGCCACCCACTCCGACGGGATCATGCCCTCCTCGCCCACCCGGCCCAGCAGGAAACCCGCCACCACCACGCCGATCAACAGTAATGGCAGAATCTGCTTCGCGAAGGTCCAGGACGACTCGAACCACTGCCCGCCCTCGCCTTTGTCCGTCGCCGTCAGCCACGCCAGGCCCAGCGAACCGACGGTGAAGGCCGCCAGCGGATTGCCGCCCGTGCCCAGCGCCGTCAGCGCTGTCGCGGCCGCCACCAGGCCGACCTTCCACAGGCGCATCTTGAACCACGCCACCAGCATCACGCCGAGCCCCGCCGAGAAGGCTGCCGTGAGGATCCACTTCGCGCCGTAGAGCGCGGCCCACACGCCTTCCGGGTTCTGCGGCTTGCCGAAGTTCGCGAAGACCAGAATCAGAACCATCGCGGCGAAATAGAGCGACGTCTGCCACAGCGGGCGCCCGCCCTCCTCCTCCGGCATCTGGATCGCCGCCGCGAGCTTCGCCGCCTCCTCGCGCCGGAACATCAGGTGCATCGCGTAGCCGACCACCACGCTGAACGACACCGCGCCGACCGCCCGCGCGAGGCCCAGCTCCGGCCCCAGAATCCGCGCCGTCATGATCATGGCGAGCACGTTGATCGCCGGCCCCGAGTAGAGGAACGCGCACGCCGGCCCCAAGCCTGCGCCCATGCGGTAGATCCCCGTGAAGAGCGGCAGGATCGTGCAGGAACAGACCGCCAGGATGCTGCCCGACACCGCGGCCACACCGTACGCCAGCACCTTCTTGGCTCCCGGCCCCAAGTATTTCATCACCGCCGCCTGGCTCACGAACACGCCGATCGCGCCCGCGATGAAAAATGCCGGTATCAGGCACAGCAGCACGTGTTCCTGCGCATACCACTTCACCAAGTGCGCCGCCTCCAGCAGCGCGTGGTCAAACCTCGCGGCCCCCACCGGCAGATAGAAGCAGGCCAGGAAGACCGCCACGATCCACACCAACTTTTTCCACTCGCTCTTCCAGTCCATAAATCAGCCTTCCCCCTTGATCACCGCCTCGACGCAGTGCATGAATTTCAGAACGCAAGGCACTTTCAGGGAGTAGAACACCTGCTTGCCGCGCTTGTCGTCCGCCACGACGCCGGCGTTTTTCAGCACGAGCAAGTGCTTGGAAACGGTTGAGAAATCCAAACCGAGACCCTCCACCAGCTCACATACACAACGTTCGCCGCCCTCCAGCTGCTGCACCATCCAGAGTCGCGCCGGATGAGCCAACGCTTTGAGCACCTTCGTTTTCGCCGCCAGCATCGCTGTCTCCGTTTTCGTCATGACGCACCGCCTTCGTTTTGTTATTTGGTATAATAACCAAATGACGGCCGCGCCGTCAACTCCCGGCTGAATCGTTCGCTTTAGGTAGGACTATCCTTCCGCATGTGCCATGGCGCTCGCACCGCTCCCCCTTGAAAGTAAGGCGCGAGACATCAATACGTCTTTGCATAGACCCCATAGTAGATGTTCCGCTCTGAAGACATAATTGTCACGGTGCGGCGGTGATGACGCGCCAGTTTGCGGGAACGGCGTCCTCGCGGATGAGCTTGCCGTCCGTGCGACGCCAGGAGATGCGCACAAGCCCGTCCGCCACAGGCAATGTGGCGGCGCACTGCGTGAGCGACGCCGTGGGTTCGCGCAGCACCACGCGCCGACCGACGTGGTCGAGTTCGGCGATGCCCAACACATCGCGGCACATCAACACAACCGCGTAGCTCGTAAACGCATGGCAGCGGCTGTCGTGTCCGTCGGCAAACTCCCACAGCGTGCCGCTCTCCTCCGCCATGCTCCCGAGATAGCCCTTGATTTCACGGACAACGGTATCCGCACGGCCGGCTTTCCCGAGCAGATCAAGGCGCAGAAGACGACCGAAGAACATGTCCGAGGGGAAAATGTCAGGATGCTTTTTCAAGCCCGGGCCAAACTCCTCCGTCATCGTGCGCCAGAGTGCCGCATGCGTCTGGGGCGTGGCTGTACCGAAGAAAAACGCATAGTACTGACAGGTCTCCGTGCGGTCGGGCACGAGCTTGAGCGTTCCATCCTTCTCGCGCAGCGCCTGATCATGGAACCAGGTGCCGTCGAATGACTGCTCGCGCACTTTCGCGCGCACGCGCGCCGCCTTCGCCGCGAGGTCCGGACGCCCGTAGAGACGGTCCACGCGGTCGAGCGTGGCCGCCCATAACATGTTCACGGGATAATTCACGCCCTTCACGAGTTGGTTCGCATGCGACCACTCGACGAAAACCCATCCCGGCAGGTCTTCCAAAAGTCCGTCCGCGTTCTCGCTTTTCGCTAGGAACGCAACGTTTCCCTCCACGCGCGCCTTTACAAATCGCTTAAACGATTCCGCATCTTTCCCCGCCCGCGCAGCATATTCGCCGCACTGAAGGATATACCACATCGTCCACGTCGGAAGCATCGAGCTGCCTGGAAACTGCGAAGGCATGGGGTCCTTTAAACCGAGGCGCGCGAAGTTCTCAAGGTAACACTTCTCAATCGCGAAGTCGCCCGTGAGCCAAGCGCCCGTATGCGACGTAAACCACGTGTCGCACAGCCAGCCCGAACGTTCGCGACTGGGACAATCCGTATACACGTCCACGGCATTTTGTGCGAATGACGCGCATGCGGCCGCCAAAATTTTCTCAACGAGCGGGTCCGAGCAGCTGAAGCTGGCCTTCAGCGCGGCGCGATTGCGAAGACGACGCAAATGCGGCGCGGAAATTTGCGCCGCTCCGCTTTCCATCCACGCACGGACATACTTCATGGTGTAGGGCTCGAACGTCTCCACGTCGTACACGCCTGGCTTAAGAAAATCCCAAGCGATGCGGTTCATCATCGCGTGCCAGCAATTTGAAGGATTGCCGTTGCGGAAGAGGTCCAGCTTACCGTTCGTCAGAGCTTCGTCGAACTGGATCACGAGACGTCCCGGCTGTGTGCAGACCACCCGTACACCGACGAAGCCCGTGTCGATTGCCGGCAGCGCGTAGAGGGAACGTCCGTCGCCATCGGCAGAGAGACCGAACGCCGCGTTGATCGACGTGTCCGGATAAGGCACTTCACGCGGCAGGTACAGGACGGGCGGCGTTGCGGCGAGTTCAAGCGCGGGCGCTTCCGGACCGCCGAGCGTCCAGGCCTCGACGGCAAAACCGCGTTGGCGGCTGTAGACGGGCCCTGTCTTCGCGCGCGGCAGCTCACGCGCCGTAAACGCCTGCGGCGTGGCGGCCAGCACGCGCGTGCCGTCCACCACTTCAGCCTGAATGAATGCAGGCTGATCGATGTACTGCATGGAGTGCGTGTTGTAGCCTGCTACGTCGAGTTCAATTGTATTCACGCCCGACGTGGCCGCGAGCGGCCATTCATCGACGCGAAACCAGCCGCCCGCCGTCCGCGCGGGGCCGTGGCCCACGAACGCGCCGTTCAGCTTCGCTCGGTAAACCGAAGATCCCGTGAGGCGCAACACGGGCTGTCCCGCGCCGTCCCAGGCGAACGACGCGCGGAACCCCACGGAGAGATTCTTCTCCTGCGTGCGGCCTTTGGGCCATGTGGGTTTTGCCGCCTGCCAGGCCGGGGCGCTCCCTGCCAGCTCCTCCGCATCCCAATCATAGTCGCCATTCGTTCCATCGCCGAATCGCCATTTCGCCGGGCGAAGCGTGTCCTGCCAGTCAAGCGGCTCGGCCGTGGGGACACGCATCGACGCCCGCCGGAACGCCATTCCCAAAGCGCGGGCCACGTCGGGATCTGTCGCCAAGCCGCGCTTCCAGCTGACGAAGAGCGCCGTCCCGCTGCGCGAAACGAGATCCAGCCACTGGCGATTCAGGTGCCACGGAACGTCGCCTTTTTTGACGAGCCCCACGCAATCGCCGTCGTTGGAATAGAAGATGCCGTCCTGAATGGCCCGCATGCCCATCGTATTGGGACCCATCTTGCGCGTCCGTTCCCACTCCTTCCCGCTCGTATCATCCCCAATGCGCTGAAGCTCGAACACGCCGGCCGCGAAATGGTCGATGGCATTGCACCCGATGATATACATGTTGTCCCCGGCCGCCTCGCGCATCACGCGATAGAGGCCGCAGACGACTTCGGCCGTCGTCCGGGTACGGTCGCGCCAACTCGTTTTCAGCTTCTTGACAGGCGACTCCTCCAACTCATATCCCCAGGTGAAGTTCCAATCGTACGTGATGAAATCGATTTTGACGAGTTCCATGCCCCAGTCCGCGAACTGACGCATCTCGGAACGGATGCGCCGCGCCCATTTGGGATCTGTGGGATCGATCGGCTGTTCGCCCTCGCCGGCATCCGGATAAAACGGGCGATACCAAAGCCCCGGCCGTGCGCCCAGCGCCTTCACCCGCCGCGCGAACTCATCCATCGCCATGTCCCACTTCGGGCGCGAACGCCCCCACTGTTCGCCATCCGCGCGGGGATCGCCCCCTCGGAAACGCGAACACTGCCACCCGTCGTCAACTACGGCGAAGGGACGATTGACGATCTTGGGCCCCGGCTGCGCATCCATGAGATTCACCAGATGGCGCACGTCCGCAAGGAAGTTCGTGGCCGTGTTGTTGCCATACGCGCAGTACCAATCGTTGTATCCGTAGACGGGCTCCTTCGGCAGACGAGATTGTGGACACATCATTCGGCAAAATGCGCGCCCGGCGGCGAAGGCGCGTTCGCCGACGCTGCCCTTGCGCGAAACAAGACGGCAGAGCTCCAGCGTCCGCGATCCCAGTTCGACGGGATCAACGCCGGCTCTAACGTCCAGCGTCAATTCCAGCCGGTCAGGGAACGCCTTCCAGCACGCAAACGCGTTCGGCTGCACCCGTACGCCGTAGCCGTCCGTGCGCGTTCCGTCCGTCACCAGAAAATACCAAGGCATCGTCCCCCCGCGCACGCGGTTCGTCGCGGAAAGCGCCGTCCACCCCGAATCGCCGTAGGTTCGCTCCCACATGCCGCCGAGCGTCCGCGCCGCTCCGCCAAACGAAGCATCCCAAGACAGTTTCACCCACGACGCATTTCCTCCGTGCAGCAGAACGCTGCCATCATCGCGAATGGACACGCGGTTTCCCGCAGGCCCGCCATCAAGCTGAATGCCATCGGGCTTGAGAACATGAGCAAAATCCATGGCGAACGTCGTAAAGGACAGTAGGCCCCCGACCAGTGAACAGGCCATCATGCCCCACACGTTCTTACCGTAAACACGCACTCTCATCAGACCTCCTTTATCGCGCCGTTTGATTAGCACTTTTAATGTGAGAATTCAAGGTGCCCCGGCAAGTGGTGATTTTAAGCGAATCATACAACTGGGCTTAAAGCGCGTCCAATTCCTGCTCTAGCGCCGGCATCGAGTCGTCCAAGCGGGCGGCGCGCGCCTCGAAACGTCCATCCACAAGGACGCCGTTCTTCACCTCAACGTCGCAAAAAGCCGACTTCCGATCCGTCACGGAAGCGGGGAACAGGTCCGTCCGAAAACCCTTCGCGCCCGTCAGCACCGCGTTACGCACGTCCGTGGGTTCTCCCGGACCTCCCGCCAAGACCACGCGGACCTTCCCGTCAAAACAGGGCACAAAGGCGAATTCATACGTGCGCCAGTCGCCCGTGAACGGATTGGCCGGGCCAAGGCGCGCCATAAGACCATGCCCCGCGCTGCCATCTGGCGGCTCGCACCCCTGGTAGCCGGTGAAGTTCACCTGCGCACGGTCCTTCTTCCAGTCCGTGCCGACGCGCTGGATCGTCACGTTCATTTCCGCCAGCGTCGGCTCTGGACGGATGGAACGCGGCGGCGTGACCTGCGGTCCGAACCGCACGGCTGGCGAAAAGCGGTCGGCGCTCGCATACAGGCCCATGCGCGTGACCGGGATGGATCCGAGTTGCGCACGATAGGGCGAATCATCGCGCAGACGCCAGTCGAAGTTGGCGTAGTCCACGAATCCGGGGTCTCCCGCGCAGATCTGATTGTTTGTCATCATGTTGTAGGGCGCGATCACCGCCCAGTTCTCGCGGTTGAATCCTTCCTTCGCGCCAGCGGCGACGTTGTCGCGGATCACATTTTCCAGCGCGTTGTAGGGGAATGTCGGGTCGGGAAAGCGCAGCAGACGCTTCAGCGCGGGATAATGCGCCGTCCAGAGCGCGTTCGTATACACGTCGCGATGCTTCAGAAAGGCCTCGTGGAGAATGCCGTTCGTCCCCTCTTTCACCCACATGCGCGCACACCAGGAACGCGCATCGCGCGTGCCCAGGCAGAACGGCAGCGGCGCGTTCAGGATCAGATTCCCTTCCACGAGGTTCTGTGACCCCCCGCCCAGGTAGACGCCCATCGACGCGCGGTTGATGATGTTGCTCCGCACCGTCATGCCCGAGGAATAGTCGTCCAGATAGATGCCGTTCGTGTGGGAACAGCGCGGCTGCTTGCCGCTCATGTGCACAATATTGCATTCCACCACGTTGCCGCGCCGCGTCCAGTCGCGCGTACAGCAGTAGATGGCGCCCGCGTCGCAGCTCTTGCACACGTCATGCACGATGTTGTAGCCCAGATAGTTGTCGTTGCCGTCGAAGATGAAAGCCTGATGTGCGCCGTCATGCACGAGGTTGTGCGCCACGCGATTGCCGCACCCGCCCACGCCCACGCCGGCCATGTAGTTCGGCACGATGACGCCGTAGTCGTGGATATGGCAGTTCTCGACCACGTTCGAGCCGGGCGTCAGGGCCAGACGATCGCCGCCATTGAGGGAAATGCCGCCGCAGCCTATGTCGTAGAGGTCGCACCCCGTCACGCGCGTACAGCGCGCGCGTTCCACCTGCACGCCCGTGCCGCCCATGTGGCGGATGCAGGACGCACGCAGCGTCACATCCACCGTATCCGCCAGAATCACGCCGTTGCCAAGGGCCAGTTCGAAGACCAGTCCGTCCAAAACGCCATGCCGCCATCCGCGCGCCCGGAAGACGGACGAGGCGCACGGCATCGAGACGGGCGCACCGGCCGTATCCTCCCGCGGCAGCAGATAGATCGTCCGCGCCGCACGGTCCACCACCCAGTCGCCGGGTTCCGTCATCTCGGAGAGAGCGTTCAGCACGAAAAAGGGAGCGCCGTACTTGAGTCCGAAACCGTTCTGAAGCATGTCCACGGTGAGCGTGCCGCGCACGGGATCCACCTTTTCCACGGGCGCGACCGTGTTGGACCACTCATAGAACCACTGGCCGCCGGCCCAGAGATCGCGCTCGTGCGCCCACGCCGCGAGACGCGGCGAGGGAAAGCGAAAAATGCCGCCGTCGTACATGCGTCCGTCGCACGTCTTCAAGCTTGGAATCACAGGCCCCAGCGGATACCCCGTGAAGGCGGGCGCATGCTTCGGCCAGCGCGCACAGACGAGCCGGCGCCCCGCCTGGAAAAGCTGCACGGGGTTCTCGGAAAGTTCGTGACGGCGAATGCACCCGCCACCGCGAAAACCCGGCAGCGGTCCCGTCCCCGGTACCGTACACGCCACCACCCGCCCACGCGTCGCTTCCGGAAGACGTGACAACACCTCGGGGTCGGTCACCGGACGCCACGGCGCCAACGTGTTCGCGCCCGTAATCACCGCCTTGCCGCGGTGGCGCGCGCGGATCGCCACGGGTGCCCCCGCGCGTCCGCTCTCCGCCTGCGTCACCTCTAACGTGCGCGTCACGGGGTAGACGCCGTCTTCCAATTCGAGCACCACGCCGCCCTCTGGCGCGCGTCCGTTCTGGGCCGCGAGGAGGGCGCCTACGTCGGCAAGCCCCTTCTCCAGCGTCCCTGCGCCCGGTTTCACGCGTACCAGAACAGGCGAAGGACACGCGCGCACGTCTGCCTCGCCAGAGGTCTGCGCCCCTGCGACCAGAGCCAGCGAAACCGCCCCGGCCAGGAGCAACCGATGCATAAGATTCTTCATTTTCGTCCTTCTGTGGCTCGACGGAAGAGCAACAACGTGCCCCGGGGATAATAAAGCTCAATCGTCTTTGCGGCCAACCGTATCCGCCCTTTGTCGGGGATTCCGTCAACCGACGAGGAAGTCGCGGGATAGGTAATGTCGCCGTCGACCGTGAGGAGCGTGAGCGCGTGGCACCGCTCCGGATCGAGTTCCTCGTCCCCGCCCACAAGCGTCACCTTCGCGTCGTCCGTCAGTGTCAGCGTGCCCGGCAGGCCGTCGGCCCGCCCCTTATGTGTTTTTGGCATCGGTTTTATCGCGTGTCAAAGGAATCGCCCTGTTTCGGATACGGCTTCAGCGCCGCGAACCGGCTCGCGATCTCGTCGACGCCCTCTTAATGAATTCCTTCTGATTCACTTTCGCTTACATCCCGTGTTGTCCTTCCTGCCAGCATTTCCCTCTCATATTCAGAACCATTAGCATCCCATAGGCTTCCCCAGCAAAATACAGACCCCCATGATCGGTGCTCATTATGCTGACGGGGTGAAAACAGTCAACCCCTAAAATCCTTTAAAGAAACGTTGGTGCCGGGGCCGTACGCCTGTAGCCTGCAAGCGCAAGCCAAAAACAAACGGCACGTGAACATGCAACCCCAAGGCCGACACCAGTAACATGCACCGCCCTACGGCACATCGTTCAGTGGGTTCCCGAAGGTCTTCCAAACCGGGGGCGCAGGCTTGAATCTGCCGATAAGAGAACTGCGGAAGACCCGCACCGCAGAACAAGAAGGCCTCAATCCCGAATGCGGTTGAGGCTGGACCACGCCCCGCCGTACGCCAGCACCTTCTTGGCTCCCGGCCCCAAGTATTTCATCACCGCCGCCTGGTTCACAAACACGCCGATCGCGCCCGCGATGAAGAAAGCCGGTATCAGGCAGAGCAGCACGCGCCCCCGCGCGCACCACTTGACCAGATGCGCCGCCTCCAGCAGCGCGTGGTCAAACCTCGCGGCCCCCACCGGCAGATAGAAGCAGGCCAGAAAACCCGCCACGATCCACGCCGCCGATTGCCATTCTTTTCTCAACTCCATTGGCGCCCTCGTTGGAATGATGGAATTGTGGAACACTGAAATGCAGGGGGGGGGGCGGAGAGACAAACGCAGATTACAGAAATGTGCTGTTGGAGCATCTTCCAGCATTCCATCATTCCACTATTCCTCTCTTCCTTTTTTGATCACCGCCTCGACGCAGTGCATGAAATTCAGCACGCAAGGCACTTTCAGGGAGTAGAACACCTGTTTGCCGCCCTCCAGCTGTTGCACCATCCAGAGTCGCGCCGGATGAGCCAACGCTTTGAGCACCTTCGTTTTCGCCGCCAGCATCGCTGTCTCCGTTTTCGTCATGACGCACCGCCTTCGTTTTGTTATTTGGTGTAACAACCAAATGATGGCCGCGCCGTCAACTCCCAGCTGAATCGTTCGCCTTGGGTATCCCTTGATGCGCTTTCCAAAATGTGAAAAACTAAACGCGTTTTCTTTGAGAACGTTGTTCGGCCTCACCCAGAGGCTTCGCGACGTTCCGGGAACGGAGTTTTTTATGCCCCACCGTCTGACTTCTCTCACAACGATCTTCCGCCCGCAAAGGCACCTGTTGCTGTTCCTTTTCCTCTGGTCGCCGCTGGCGGCCCTATGCACAGACGGCACAGGGGCAGCGGTCCCGCCACAGTCCGGCGCCGCCGTCGCAGGCATCCCGGACACGCTGGCACCGCAACTGCGCGAAAAGCTCGCAGAGGCGCATGCGAAATTCAACCGCTACACCGCCGAGTTCGGATCGACCACCAACATTCCCCCCGGTGCGACGCAGGCCGAGGCGATCGAATACCAGTCGCTGCTGCGAAGGTTGACCCAGACCTATCAGACCCATCTGAACGACGCGGCCACGTATGAAACCAACCGCCAGCGGCTAAAGGACTTTGAGCAGTCCGTCAAGACGTGGGCCGGCTTCGCGGAACAGCCGCCCTATTCGATCCTGCGCGTGGACGAGACCCGGGACACGATCCAGTCGCTCGAAAAAAAAATTGAAATGCTGGAAACGGCCCACGCGTTCATGAACCGGCTCGGCTCCGACACCAGCACATTCATGGAAACCTCCGAAGGCAAGGTTCGCCATCTCAGCGAACAGTTAGAACGCCTAACGGAACAGCCCCTCCTCATCCGCATCAGCTGGCAGAAGGAACTGGAGCAGGCCCGATGCCAAGCGGCCGCGGCCACGCTTGCATCCTTCGACACGATATCGAGAAAAACAAACGTGGAACTGGAGGAAAACCGTCTGCGCCTCGCCTTCGCCCGCCGGCAGCTGACGCTCCTCAACCGCGACGTCTGCTTCACGCAGCAAGACCTCGACAAAGCGCTCAGCCCCCTCAACGAGGCACGGCGTCGCGCGAAAGCGGATGAACTTTCCGCCTATGCCCGGCTCGAAGCGAGCCAGCAGGTCCTCGCGACGGCCCGCACCAACCTGGTGCAAGCCCTGCAAGCGACGACCCGCGCCGTCACGGATCCCGCCGCCATCCGGCACCTTCAGGAAATCGTTGAAACCCGCAACGCACAGGCCCAAGCCAACACCGAGGCCGTCGCCTGTCAGCGCCAACTCCAGCGGGGCATCGACATGGAGAACCAGCTCTGGCAGACGCGTTTCGCCATTCTGCAAAAACACGACCCCGTGGAAATTCAGGCGGCGGCCAAGAAACTGGAAAAGCTGTACGACCTGATCCTGTCCGCCAAACCCTTTTATGTCCAACAGATTGAAGTGATAACCAGCCTCATCACGGAACAGCAGGCCAGCCGCGTCAACAACGGCAAAGACTATGACCCGGTCTTGTCACAGCAACGTCTGGAAGCCTACCAGCAACAGGCGCAGTCCTACCGGCAGGTTTTGGAAGCGCTGGAAAAGCATGAGCACATGATCTCCTGCTGGCGGGAGGCACTTGAGGGGAGTCAGAAGATTCAGCCGCTCGGGCAGCGGATCCGCGGTTTCTTCGCGATCCTGCGCACTCTGGCCAGCAGCGCTTGGAACTTCGAGCTGTTCGTGGTCCAGGACACCATCACGGTGGAGGGACAGCAGCTCACCGGTCGCCGCGGCATCACCGTCGGCAAAATCCTTTTGGCCGTCCTGATCCTGGTCGTCGGCTACGGGATTTCCAAGCGGATCGCACGGGGGCTGGAGAGGCTCTCGATCCGCCGGCTGCGGGTTGACCCCAATCAGGCGAACCTGATCCGGCGCTGGTCACACGTCATTTTCGTGGCCGTGCTCGTCGTGTTCAGCATGGTCTCCGTAAAGATCCCGCTGACGATCTTCGCCTTCGCCGGCGGCGCGCTGGCCATCGGCATCGGCTTCGGCACGCAGAATCTGCTCAAGAACTTCATCAGCGGCATCATCATTCTTTTCGAGCGGCCCTTCCGTGTCGGGGACGTGCTAGACGTCGCCGGGCAGCGCGGCAAGGTCACCGGCATCGGCATCCGCTCCAGTGTCATCCAGCTGTGGGACGGCACCGAGACGCTCATCCCCAACAGCGCGCTCTTAGAGAACAATCTGACGAACTGGACCTATTCGAACAAGGTGGTGCGCTTCACCGTCTCGGTCGGCGTGGCCTACGGCTCCGACACCCGCCACGTCGCGCAACTGCTGGGCGAGGTGGCGGAGCGGCACGGCCAGGTGCAGAAAGAGCCCAAGCCGCAGGTCCTCTTCTCGAATTTCGGGGACAGCAACCTGTCTTTCGACCTGCTTTACTGGGTGGACGTGCTGAAGCACAACTCCTCGCAGGTGGCGAGCGATCTCAGGCACATGATCGCGGGAACCTTCGCGGAACACGGCATCGTCATGGCCTTCCCGCAACGAGACCTTCACCTGGACACGGCGCAGCCTTTGCGGGTTCAGATACAGCCGGCGGCGGAAAATTATGCGCCGGAAGGCGCGCCTTCCCGCTGACCGTCCCGCGCACCGCCGGCCTCATCCCTCCGACTTCGTCTGCGCACCCAATTGGCTGGCCGGCGTGCGGATGATCTCGGCCACGTTCTCGATGGCAAACAGGATCATGAGCAACCCTCCGAGCGGAATGGAGAGGTAAACCATGCCCCGCGAGAGCGGCAAGGTCGGCAACTGCTGGCCCATCTGCCCCATGGCCAACGCCCATCCGCCGACCACGAACACAACCGTCGCCAAAGACAACACAACCAGTTGCACGATAACGCTGAGCGTCTTACGCGCCTCGGGATGCAGTTTGGCCACAAAATAGTCCACGCCGAGATGGGCCTTCTCCCCGAACGCCAAGGCCGCGCCGATCATCGAGATCCAGACCAGCAGCACACGCGCCAGCTCGTCCGTATATTCCGCCTGTTTCCCAAGGCAGAAGCGGGTGAAGACGCCCCACAGCACCGTCAGCGTCAACCCCACGACCAGCACCATCAGCAAAATCTCCAAAGCACGGATCAAGCTTTTCCGCACTCGCTGCCACATGACACACCTCCCCGTTTCTTCACTGTCCCGCCGCGGTCCGCTGATGCGCGAGCGCCGCAGCAATCGCGACGGCGACCTCCTCGTCGTGCGCCTGCGGCTTCGCCGTCTTCGCTTTCGGCGCTTTCACGCGCGGCTGTTCGTCCGGCAGGATATGGTTGAAACGCGGGATAACCCGCGAGCTCAGCGACAGCACCACCACCAGCAGGCTGAGAAAAAGAAAAACGATCGAAACGCCCGCGACCAACAGAACCAAACCCTGAACAAACATGGCATCCTCCTTCATGGCCGGCAGCACCGGCCTCGGCATTGCACGTTGACGCCGGGGCCCTTTCCCGGCGCGAAAAAAGGGCCGGTTACTTCACGAACAAGGGAACCGCGAGACGCACCGCCAGCCAGACGGACACGCAGCCGGCCACGATGAGAACGGCGTACTTGCGCCAATCGGACAGCGTGGCGGGAGCTCCGCCCTCGCAGGTCTCGCCCTTCATGTGGCGGATATCGACATAGCGGGCCGCCACGACGGACGCCAGAGAAAACAGATAACCGGCATCCAAAAGAGAGGGGAACGGAGGATGTTTCTGAATCAGATATGCCAACACGATGGCCAAAAGGGCATTGCCCAGAAACATCCAGTAAAGACGCAGGAGGCAACCCGCCTCGCTCGAATATTCCACAGGTGGCTGGTCTTGCATGGCGCACCATCCATTTCATTTGCGCTGAAAAAGCGCAGTTCAATGGATGGCGGCCCGACCATCTCGTTGCCTGCTGGCGCGACGTGCGCCAGCACCCGGAATACATGAACACAACGAACCGTTGCGTTGTCAGGTACTGTAACAGACTCCCCGCCGCAGCCGCAAGAGTCCTTTTTTTAAATTCGGATGACCGCGGACGTCCCCGCCGAACGCAACCCGTTATTCATACGCCTTGACTGTTACGCAGCGTTTCGATAAAAAACATGACGCATTCAAGAAAAGCCTAGAAGCGGCTGCTCTCATTCCACTCGTTCAGAAGGTTCACATGGTCTCGACCTGCTCCATTCTCATCAACACCGCCGGCGGGCTCGGCATCTTTCTGCTGGGCATGAATCAGCTTTCGGAGGGGCTGCAGGCGGTCGCCGGCAAGCGCCTCCGGAAAATCGTCGCGACCGTCACGAGCAACCGATTTGCGGGGATCACCACCGGCGCGGTCGTCACCGGCATCGTGCAGTCCAGTTCGGTCGTCACAGTCATGGTCGTCGGACTGGTGACCGCCGGCGTGATGACCTTGCGGCAGGCGGTCAACGTGATCGTCGGCTCGAACATCGGCTCGACCGCCACCGCCTGGCTCGTCGCCCTGATGCCGACCAAACTGGGCGACCAAAGCATGATCATCATCGCCGGCGCGGCGCTGTTCTACCTTTTTTCAAAGCGGGAACGCACACGTTACATCGCGCTTGCCAGCCTGGGCATCGGCATGATTTTCTTCGGCCTCGAACTCATGAGCAAGGGCCTCGCCCCGCTCCGCGACGACCCGTCCTTCATCGAATGGTTCCACATGTTTCATGCGGGAAACGCGTTGGGTGTGTTAAAATGCATCATCGCGGGTTCCATCGTGACCGGCATCATCCAATCCTCCGCAGCGGCAGCCGCCATTTCCATCGGGCTGGCTTATAACGGCGTCATCTCGTTCGAGACCGGCGCGGCGCTCGTCTTCGGCATGAACATCGGCACCACCGTGACCGCGTGGCTGGCCGCCTTGACGGCGACCACCGAGGCGCGGCGGGCCGCGCTGGCGCACACCCTGTTCAACTGCATCGGCGTCATCCTTCTCGCCCCCCTCTTCCTGCCGGTGTTCGTGCCGCTGATCCACCGCTACTTCCCGTCCATGACGGACCCCTTGACAACGTCCAACGGCAGCGTTGTTTACCCCCATATCGCCGCCCCGATCGCCATCGTGCATACGGGCTTCAACGTGATCAACACCTGCCTCTTCCTGCCGTTTCTCGGCTTGTTCACCGCGCTCGTCCGGCGCCTCGTGCCGGAAGGCAGCGTGCCAGAACAACCGCGATTGAACAAGGTAGACCCCCTGAAAATGTCCCCGGTCATCGCCGTGGAACAGGCACGCCAAGAGGTGGACCGCATGGCCGCCCGCACACAAAAAATGCTGGCCGACTTCAGGGAGGTCCTGAAGGGCATCAAAAAGGAAGAGCTTGAGCGCGGCATCTTCGAGGCGGAAGACCAGCTCGACGTGGACCAGCACGAAGTCTCCGATTTCTTGGGCAAAGTGATGTCGGCGCACCTGCCCATGGATGTCGCCTACCGCGCCCGCATGCTGCTGCGCGTGGCCGACGAGTACGAATCGGTCAGCGACGAGGTGCGCTCGGTCCTGAAAATGATGCAGCGCATGCGGAGCAATGAGTTGACGCTGTCGGCCGAAGGCAAGGCGGAAATGCTCTCGCTCCACGACCAGTGCGCTCAGTTTGCGGACAAGGTCACCGAAGCATTCCGGAAAGGGAAAGCGTTCGCGCCGGACGTGCTGAAAAACATGCACACCGAATCCGAGGCGATCTCGCGGCGGATCAAAGACATCCGGGGCGCCCAACTCCAGCGGCTGACCGACCACAAGCCTCATTCCGAGCCCATCAAGGTCGTCTGCCTCCTGGACATTCTGAACGTCTACCGCCGCATCAAGGAAGACTGCCTGAACATCGGTGAAGCCATGCTCGACGAGCGCGGCGACGACCCCGCCTGATCCGCCGTCACGCGCCCCGCCGCAGTTGTGGTCCCCGGAGCGTCCCTTGCGCCGGTGCCTTTCCCCTTGAAGTGCCTCGGCCTAACCCGTATCCTTGTGCCTGTCCACCTCTTAGGAACGTTATGGATTATCTGATTTACGCCTTCAACTTTCTTCTGTTGCTTTTCTGGATCCGGCTCTGGTCGGCCCCCGAGAAAGAGTTCTATTTCAACCCCTTCCTCTCCGGCACGGTCAAATTCACCGACTCGGTCCTCGCGTTCCTGCGCCCGGTCCTGTTTCTGCCGGAACAGGCCGCCGCGCTCGTGGTGATCCTCTTCATCACGCTTTTCAAGACCCTCCTTTTCTACCGTCTCAACGTCTCCTGGGCCATCCGCATCGGCTCCACTTTCCAGTTCTCGCCAGACGCCGTCGGGGAGCGGATCACGCCCCTGCTGATCTTCAGCGTCCTGCATGTTGCCCTTTTCCTTCTCAGGCTCTGGACGCTTTCCCTGCTGGTGCGGCTGATCACCCCGCCGTTCCGCGTCTCCCGAGCCTCGGAAGCGCTGGACTTTTTCACGCGTCCCTTCTCGCGGCTGCCGCTGCTGGCGCAGCCGGTCGTGCTGGTCGCGCTGCATGCCGCCATGGCCCTCGCCGTTTCCCGCACCGGCACGCTCAGCGTCTTCGGACAAACCCTGGAAGCGGCCAAGCCGGTCTTGGCCTCGCCGTTCCTTGAGGGCCCGCTCTATGCCCAGTGCCTGAAAACGGGCTGGCTGGCCGCGCTCTCGCTGGCGGACGGCCTGATGTTCATGACCCGCGGGCTCTTCATCCTGATCATCGCCAACCTCGGCGCGGCGGTCCTGCAGTCGCACGGCATCGCCCTCATCTGCAGCGAGGGCGTGGAACTGCTGCTCGGACGCTTCGCGCGGCGCGGTTCGGCCGGCATGGGGTTCGACTTCACGCCGCTCATCTTCTTTTTCGTCGTCGACCTCATGTACAACAGCATCTGCCGCGGACTCTACGAGCTCATCCATTCGCCTTTCTTCAACTGAATCCGCGCCCCGACACAATCTTATGTCCTGGCTCCTCTCCACACATGACGGCTGCATCCTCACGGTGAAAGCCACCCCGCGCGCCAACAAGTCGCAGATCGCCGGCGCGGACCCCGAGTGGCTGCGGGTGCGCCTTCAGGCGCCGCCCGTCGACGGCAAGGCCAACGCGGAGCTGACGGCGTTCTTCGCGAAAACGTTCGGCATTCCGAAACGCGCCGTGGAAATCCTCACCGGCGACACCTCGCGCCTCAAGCGCGTCAAACTCTGCGGCGTGTCCGCCGATGCGGTCACCGCAACCCTCACGGCAGCCCCATGAAACGCACCCGTCTCCTATTACCTCTGTTTCTGGCGGCAGGCCTGTTCTTCTTTCTCGCCGTCCTTTCCGGCCGCTCCGCAGCCAGCGTCTTCGACATGCCCGGACTTCACCTCCGCCATCTCCAGCTGCTGGCGCTGATGGACGCCGCTCACGCGCGGAAGGATTTCGGCGCGATGGAGACGGCTTGCCGGGAAGGCGTGGAGCTGGGCTCGTCCGACGAACTCTGGACCTATAACCTCGCCTGCGCGCTGGCCCTGCAGGGGAAAACGCGGGCGGCGCTAGAGGCGCTGGACCAGGCGATCGCCGCCGGTTTCCTCGACTCCGAGCATCTTTCTCAAGACCCCGACCTCGCCTCCCTGCGCGGAAACGAAGGCTTTAACGCGCGCATGGGCCGCATGGCGGAGCTCCGCGGTCCGCCCGGGACCGAGACCAACCGGCTCGTCGCGCTCGCGCCCGACGTCACGCACACCGTCATGCAGAGCGCCTCCAACACGCTCTGGAGTTTCCAGACGGGGCTCTTCCACGCTTTCATCGACCTGCCCCAAGCGCCCGCCGCGACCGGCTACCGGGGCCCGGAGGCCGACGCGATCAACGGCTGGCTCCGCGACGGCACCGCCGCCGGTTCGGCCGGCGTGCTTTATGTGAACCGCGACAACGACACCCGGCCGCTCGACGTCGCCGACCACCCCGGCATGGCGCGGCTCGGATACCCGCAGGAAATGGTCGAGCGCAGGCTCAACATCGGCCTGCCCAACACCCTTTTCGCCCTCGGAAACAGCGGCCTGCTCGCGCCGGTCATCGGGCACTCCTCGATGGGCTATCTCAACTCGCCCTACTGGCGCAGCCAGCCGCGCGCGGTGTGCGGCGACCCGCGCCAAGCCGCGCTCCAATCGCTCTTCCTGCTGGGAAACCAGCTTTTCTTCTATCCGGTCTATGACGACTATGCCCCGCGCACCGGCGACCTCTTCCCGGCAAACCTGCCCTACTTCATCGCCGTGGCCGGGCAGAGCAACGCCGAGCGCCCCTTTGTGGAAGCCGCCGCCGCCGCGCTCGCCGCCCTGCGGCCGGAGACGCGAGCCGAGCTCACGCGCACCGGGCTGCTGATGCCCGCCCTGAACATGCTTTTCAGAGCCTCGCAGCGCACCGTCAGAAACCCGCGCGACTACCTCACCGGCATCGCGCATCCGCCCGTCTTCCAGGCGCGCGACCTCGACACCGCCCGGCTCGTCCAGATGGCTCACGCGCTGACCACCAACGGCCTGCCGCCGCTGGTCCTGCTCAGCGTGCGCCGCGAGACTCAGATGGTTCCCGACCGCGACTTTTTCGACATCGTCCGCAGCGAGCAGCTCATCGACACGCCCCTCGCGATCGCGCGCGTCTTCCGCGGCACGGCCCGAACGCGCACGCTCGACCTTCAAGCGCGCTGCCCGCGCGTGGACGCGCGGCTCCACTGGGTGGTGCTGCAGGGCGATCCCGCGAAAATCGCCTTCACGCCCTGTCCTACCAATCCGTCGCTGATGTCGCTCACCGTCGCTTACCACACGACGCCGTTCGAAACCCCTGCCGGCGGCAAGCAGCGCATCCTGACCTCGCGCGTAGACATTGGCGTCATCGCCGAAACCGCCACGGCCTTCTCCCTGCCGGCGGTTGTCAGCTTTTATTTCTTGGGCAACGAACAGCGCTCCTACGCCGAAGACGGAAGGCTGCTCGCCGTCGACTATACGCGTCGGCAAAGCCCCTACAACGACCCGCTCATGAGCCTCACGCGCAACTGGCGGGACGTGTATCAGTACGACGCGCGGGGCCGTCTGACGGGATGGCGGCGCATCCGGGGACTGGACGAGGAGCGCTTCACCGCGTACGGCCACCGGGTCGCCGCGAACGACGCGCTCGGCCGCGCCGTAAAGGCGCATGTGGTGCGCTACCTGCCCCGCCGGATCAAACTGGACGACACGAACGAAAGCCTGCCCGATCTCGCCCAAATGGACGACAATTTGACGGTGACCTACCGGTACGCCTCGGACGCCGACTTCGTCGGCACGCCGGACCTCTCCGCGGTCACACAGGACTTTCAGCCGCCAGAGCCGGCTGCTTATCCTTGAACGCCATCGGCACGACCAGCACCGGGCAGGTGGCTTTGCGGGCCACTTTCCCGGTCACGTTGCCGAGCAGCCACTGGGTGATCGCGCCGCGGCCCTGCCGTCCCAGGATGATCAGATCGACGCCCTGCTGCTCCGCGAAGTCGAGAATCATCCGCGCCGCGTCGCCGATGCGCATCTCCACCTCAAAGCGGACCCCCTGAGGGACGCGGGGACGGTAGTCGGCGTCGATCGCGCGGTCGATGTCGGCGCGCGCCTTGGCGTCCATGTCGCCGACCTCGTAGATGTAGCCCTTCCAGAACTGGGCGTCCGGCTCGGGGATGACGTGCAGAAGACAGAGCGTGCATCCGACATTGCGGATGGCCGCGTCCACCGCGAAATCGAACGCGAACTTCGCGTTCTCGGAGAAATCCGTACAAAACAGAATCTTACGGTAGTGTCCTTGCCGCAGCTCTGACTCGTTCATGGTGTCCTCCTTTAGGTCTATTGCACGATCCGGGGCAGCCACGTCGCCAACTGGGGGAAGGCCATCAGCAACCCGCACGCCGCGAACAGCGCGAGCAGAAACGGCATCGACCCGCGGAACACTGTCTGCAAAGGGATGCTCCGGTCGATCCCGCTCACCACATAGACGTTCACCCCCACCGGCGGCGTGATCACGCCCATCTGCGTCACCAGCACAATCATGACGCCGAACCAGATCGGGTCATAGCCGAGGCCGACGATGACGGGATAAAAGATCGGAATCGTCAGAAGGATCAGCGCCAGCGAATCGATGAAGCAGCCGGCGAACAGATAAAAGACGATCACCATGACGATAATCACCCACGGCGGCACCGGCAGTCCCGCCAGCCAGCCCGCGAACTGCGTGGGCAGGCCCGTCACGGCGAGGAAATGCCCGAACATCGTCGCACCCGCCACGATCACCATGACCATGCACGACGTGCGGATGGTCTCCTGCGCGGCCTGCCACAGCATCTTGAACGAACAGTTGCCGCCCGCCACCGCGATCGCCACGCTGCCGACCGCGCCCATGGCCGCGCCCTCGGTCGCCGTGAACCAGCCCGCGAACATCCCGCCCATCACGAACACGAACAGCACCAGCGTCTCGACCACGCCCGCCAAGGTCTTGAAGCGCTCGCGCCACGCCACGCGCACGGCCGGCGGCGCCAGTTTGGGGTTCAGGTAGCACTGGATGCTGATCACGCCGCAGAAGAGCAGCGCCACCACGATGCCGGGGATCACGCCCGAAATGAAAAGCTTGCCGATCGACTGCTCCGTCAGGATGCCGTACACGATGAACACCACGCTCGGCGGGATCAGCATGCCGAGCCCGCCCCCCGCCGCGACCGTGCCGCTGGCCAGGGCGTCGTCGTACTTGTACCGCTTCATCTCCGGCAGCGCCACCGCCGCCATCGTCGCCGCGGTGGCGGGCCCCGAGCCGCAGATCGCGCCGAACGCCGCGCAGGCCCCGATCGTCGCCATCGCCAGCCCGCCCCTCAGGCCGGCGAGCCAGCTGTTCGCGGCCGCGAACAGCCGGCGGCTGATGCCCGTGTGGAACGCCACCTGCCCCATGAACACGAAAAGCGGAATAACCGTCAGATTGTAGTTTGAAAAAACGTCGTACAGGTCGGCCGACAGCATCGCCAGCGCCGCCTTGCCGGAGATGACGGCCGCATAACCGACCACGCCGACCAGCCCCATCACGATCGCGACCGGCAGGCTGCAGACCAGCAGGACCAGCATTGCGATTACACCCAGAATGCCGACAACCAAAGGCGTCATGACCGCACCATCTCCCGTCCGGGATACATCAGATGAAACACCACCACCAGCGCCGTCACCCCGAACGACACGGCCATCAGCCACGGCACCCAGAAAATCGGCATTTCGATCGTGTCGGTCACCTGGCTGTTCCGCAAGAACCGGACTCCGTACCCCACGCACTCGTACGCCGCCAGCAGAAACGCGCCGATCGCCAGCAGGCGCATCGCCGAGTCCACAATGACGCGCCACTGACGGTTCAGCTTCTGGAAGAAGTATTCGATCGCCACGTGCCCCTTCATCGCGGTCGTGATCGGCAGCGAACAGGCGATCGTCACCGCGCCCGCCACGCGCACGATGTCGTACGCGCCCTTGACCGGATGCCCGGCGACCCGCAGGAACACGTCCACGCAGATGACCGTCATCATCGCGACCAGCCCGAGGCATGAGATGAAGGTCATGCCCCGCCCCAACCAGACGACCGCGCGCCAAAACGGCCCGAGCGGCTTTCTCACCGGCTTCTGCATCTCGCCTATTTCTCCTGGGCCGCGCGGGCTTCCGCGACGGACGCCTTCAGCTCGTTCAGAAACGCCTCGCCCGGCAGCCCCTTCTGCGCGGCGCGCGCCGCATAGTCTTGCAGCAGCGGAGCGGCCTTCTCGATCCACATCGCCTGCTCGGCCGGCGTCAGCGTCACGATGTCGCGGCCCAGCCCATCGATATACGCGAGGCCTTCGCGGTCGGCCTCATTCCACGACTGGCCGTGCTTGGCGACCCACTCGGCCGACACGTCTTCGATGGCCTTCTGAACGTCGCCGGGCAGGCTCGCCCACTTCGCCTTGTTCATCGCCACAAAGAAAGCCGTCGTGTAGCCGATGCACTTGGAATCCGTGATGCAGCCGATCACCTCGCCCTGTTTCCAGCCCTTGAGCGTCTCGACCGGGCAGAACGTCGCGTCGACCACCCCCTTCTGGAGCGCCTCGTAGGTCTCACCCTGCGGCATGCTCACCGGCGAGCCGCCGAGGCTCTCCACGACCTTTGCGCAGAATCCCGTGGCCCGGATCTTGAGCCCCTTCATCTGCTCCAGTTTCGCGACCGGCTTCTTCGTGGCCAGGATACCCGGCCCGTGCGCATGCACATAAAGCATCTTCGTGTCCTGCGTCTCCGCGGGCTTGTACTTGGCGGTCAAGGCGTTGACAATGCGTGTCGCGCTGATGCCGTCCGGATACCCGACCGGCAGGTCCAGCCCTTCCAGCAGAGGGAAGCGTCCGCGCGTGTAGGCGAATGCGCTCATGCCGATATCGGACACGCCGTCCACCACGCCCTGATAGCACTGGTCGGCCTTGGTCAGCGCGCCCCCCGCAAACACCGTGATCTGCACCTGGCCGCCCGTGCGCTTTTTGACTTCGTCGGCCCATTCCGTGGCCAGCTTGGCCTGCACGTGGGTCGGCGGGAAGAAGACGCTGTACGTCAATTTGAACGTCTGCTTCTTAGCCCCGTCCTGCGGCGCGCCCTGTTTGCCGCAACCGGCGACCAAAACCGCCCCCGCGAGAAGCCCCAGCAAAAAAGAGTGTTTAGATTTCATGCGTGCCAGTTTAACCGCCGCCGCGCCGCCACACAACTCGTTTTTATCGCGCCGCGCCGGCAGGCCGCCCTCATTTCGGCCCCGGCCGCAGGGAAAGGCAGACCACGTCGCCCTGCGCGTTGCGCGCGAAGAGCAGGCCCCCGGACAGCACCGGCACGGACCAGCACCGGCCCTCGAGGATCTGCGCCTGCGCCAGCGGACGGTAAGCCTGCGGCGCGGCTTCCGCCACCACGAGCTTCCCGTTTTCGCTCAGCAGCACAAGCCGGCCGTCCGCCGCCGTCAGCGACCCGCGCCGCACCGACGACTCAGACCACTTCTTCTCGCCCGTCGCCCACTCCACGCAGACCAAGCTCTCGTCGTTGAAGCCGTACAGGCAGCCCTGCCACAGCACCGCGCTGTTCATCGGCAGCCGCAGGTGCTTGTTGCGCCACAGCTCGCGCGGCGGTTCGGTTGACAGGTCGTACAGCGCACCGCCGACGCCGTTCCCGGACGACACGAAAAGCCGGTTCTCATGGATGATCGGATCGGCCGCGTTCATGTCCCACGCGGTCTGCCACGGGATCCTCCACAGCCGTTTGCCGGAATCCGCAACCATGCCGATCGCGGCGCGCCCTGAGAAGAACGCGAGCGCGGCCTCGTTGCCGGCGCGGTACGGCACGGGCGACGAATAGCCGGGATGGCCGGCGGGGCTCTCCCACAGCACCTTGCCGTCCCGCGCGTCCAGCGCCGCGCCGGACTCCCCCAGGCTCATGTACAGCCGGTCCGCCGCCACCAGCGGCGAACCCGCGTAGCGCCACGTGTTCTTCCAATCCCCCTCCCGCCACGGCCACGGGGCACACTTCTTTGACCAGATCACGCGTCCGTCCCGCGCGTCGAGGCAGAACAGGTCGCCCCCTTTGCTGAAGGTGTAGACGCGGCCGCCCGACACCGCCGGCGTCGCAGACGGGCCGCCCTCGTAGGAAAGCGGCTGGGGCTCACACGGGTAAGTGTGCCGCCAGCAGAGCTTGCCGGTCTCCGACTCGAAACAGAAAACCGAGTCCGCGCCGTCCGCGTTGCCCAAGGTATAGACACGCCCGTCCGCCGCCGCGAACGAGGAGAAGCCCTTTCCGACTGAGGCCCGCCACAAGACGGCGGGCCCGGCTGAACCCCACGCGTGCGTCCATCCCGTCTCGCGCGAGATCCCGTTCCGCTCCGGCCCCCGCCAGCACGGCCAATTCGCCGCGGCCGCACCTGAGGCCCAACTCCAAGCGGCCAGACCGAACATCGCCCAGACATTTCTGCTCCACCGCGTCATTCTCGCAGCCCTCCCTGCCGCCACGGATCCATCCCCGACAACCGCGGCACAACCATAAACTTGCCCTTGAAAAAAGCCCCAAGCTCACGCCTGGGGCCTTGCGACCGACACGCTCGCCGGCGTCACACAGGGGTGATTCACCGGGGACGGCGTCCGCCCGGATGCCGGCGCGCGTCGTTTCCAGGCCTCCGCCCGCCGCCCGAGCCGGGCCGCGGTTTGCCGCCACGGTGCTGTTGTTGGCCGCTGTTGTCCGCAGAGCCAGTCCTGCCGACATCGGCCCTGGGGCTACGGCCGTCAGGGCGGGGCCCGCAGCCCTTCGGCCGAGAAAGACCGCCCGCCGCCGGTTTCCGGCTGCGGCCTTCTTGCCGCGGCCCGCGGCCCTCGGCCCGCGGCCTTCTGGCGTCCGACCTCTGGCCTCGGTCATCCGTCCGCGGCACCTCCTCCCCGACCAGCACAAAGTCCGCGCGCCGCTGGTTGAAATCGACGGTAGCCACCTGCACCTTCACCACGGTGCCGACGCGGTAGACCGTCGCGCCCGCGCTCAGCGATTCGTTCGCGGGATTGAAGCGCACGAACTGCTTGGAGAGATTGGAGATGTGGATCATGCCGCCCATCGCCAAATCGGGAATGTCGATGAACACCCCGTAGTTGGTGCATTTGGCGACCACCGCGCGGTACTCGATCGGCTTTTTCTCATCGAGCTGCTGCTGCAGGAAACGGAATTTCTTGATCTCGATCAGCTGCCGCGAGGCGTCGTCCGCCACCTGCTCGCGCTCGGTGGCGAGGAACGCCGTTTGGACCAGATAGTTCTGGGGCATCTTCCCGCCCTTGCCGTCGAGATAATCGGCGAGCTGGCGGTGGAGAACCAAGTCCGGATAACGGCGGATCGGCGAGGTGAAGTGTGCGTAAAAGTCTTTCGCGAGGCCGAAATGGCCGATCTTCTCCGCGGAGTAGAGCGCGCGTTTCATGCTGCGCAGCACCATCGTGTGCGCATGGTAGCGCAACGGATGCTCCTGCGTGTCCTTCAGGAATTTTGCGAGATTCTTGGGATCGGAAAGGTTGCCGGGATGGAAACCGAGCATCGCCAGATTGGCCTGCAGCTCCTCCAGTTTCTCCTCATCCGGCGGCTCATGCAAGCGCGCCAATATTTTGATGCCGCGCGTCCACAGCTCGGTCGCGACCGCCTCGTTGGCCGCCACCATGCACTCTTCGATCAGCTGATGCGACTCGTCATACGCACGCACCAGCATACCGGTCATGCGGGAGTGCTCGTCCAGCACCACCTCGACCTCGGGGACTTCCAAGTCCAGCGCGGCCATCGAAAAACGCCGGCTGCGCATCTGCATCGACAAATTCAGCGTTTCTTTGAGTATCTTGCGCGCTTCCGACGGCACCACCGCAAGGCCTTCCGGCACCTTGTCCACGATGATCGCCATCGCCTGCTCGTAGTTCAGCCGCAGCTTGGAGCGGATGCGCGTCTTGGCGAAGCGCCGCGCGATCATGCGGCCCGAGGCATCGAAGGTCATGAAGGCCGAGAAGGTCAAGCGGTCCTCGTCCGGCCGCAGGCTGCACACGCCGTTGGAAAGTTGCTCGGGCAGCATCGGAACGACCTTGTCCACCAGGTAAACGCTCGTGCCGCGCTGCCGGGCCTCCTCGTCCAGCGCGGAATTGGGCCGCACGAAGTGGCTCACGTCCGCGATGTGCACGCCCAGCACGCGGTTGCCCTGCGCGTCGTTCTCCAGCGAAATCGCGTCGTCGAAGTCCCGCGCCGTGGCCGGATCCACCGTGATGATGTACTTGTTGCGGATGTCCTCGCGGTTGCCGGGCCGCGTCAAGCGCTGCGTGACCTTCTCCGCCTCGTCGATCACCTCCGCGGGGAACGCTTCCGGCAGGTCGAACTGCTTCATCACGACCAGCGTGTCGAGCGACGGCTGGTCGGCCGGGCCGATCACATCCACGATCTCGCCTTCGGGCGCCACATAGCGGTTTTCCCAGCCCGTAAAGCGCACCACGACGCGGTCCCCGGGCTTGGCGTTGTTGGCCGCCGGCACATAAAAGTCCTTGCGGTAGACCGGATTCAGCGGCACCACGTACAGGAACTTGCCCGTGCTCATAAGCGTGCCCACGATGTCCCGCGGCGAACGCTCGACGATCTTGATGACTTTCCCCTTGGACTCCCCGCCGCTGCGGTAAAGCCGGATCGTTACGATATCATAGGGCAGCGCAGTCCCCAAATCCTCGGACTCGACCCAGATGGTCTTGCCGGTCTCTTTCTCCGTCACGTTGCCCGCGCCGTTGCGCACCATGCGCAGCGGGCCGGTCACGAGGTCGGCCTGCTTGCCGAGCGTGTAGGCGTCGCCCTTGCGAATCTGCACAATTTCGCCGTCGCGGACCATTTCCTGGAGCAGCTCATGCAGACGCTTAATTTGCTTTCCCCGGAAGCCCAGCGTGCGGCTGATGTCTTTGGCCGTCCACGCATGCTCGGGCTCAGATTCAAACAAATACTGAATCGCGATTTTTTCTTTATTATTTTCTTTCATTGCCGGTTATTTTACCGCACACGGACGGACGTTGTCTTCAACAAAAAGTTAAGGCAGACCGTCACCGGCCCTTTTCAGAAAACGGCCGGTCAGTGAATCGGAGCCGTGCGCTTTCCCGTTCAGCTCAGCGCCTTCAGCTCCGTCTCGTCGAACCGCAGGTTCTCCAGTGCGGCCACGTTCTCGACGATCTGTTCCGGGCGGGTGGCGCCGATCACCGCCGACGCCACGCGCGGATCCCGCAGCACCCACGCGAGCGCGGTCTGGGCGGGGGTCTGGCCGCGCGCCTGGGCGACGTCCCGGACCCGCTTCGCGTACGCCACGCATTCGTCGTGCAGGTAGCGCTCGATGAAGGGGCTGCCCTTGGCCGCGCGTGAATCCTCCGGCACGCCCTGCGCGTACTTGTTGGTCAACACGCCCTGGGCCAGCGGCGAGAACACGACCGTACCGAGCCCGGCTTCGCAGGCGGCCGGAAGCTGCTCGGTCTCCACCTCCACGCGGTCCAGCAGATTGTAGCGCACCTGATGCGCGATGCACGGCACGCGCAGCTCCGCGAGAATCTCGACCGCGCGCCGCAACAGCTTTGCGGGGTATTTGGACAACCCGAGATAGAGCGCCTTGCCTTGGCGCACGACATCGGACAGCGCACCGAGCGTCTCCTCCAGCGGCGTGTCGGGATCGGGCCGATGGTGATAGAAAACATCCACGTATTCGAGGCGCAGCCGCTGCAGGCTCTGGTCCAGCCCCGCGATCAGGTGCTTGCGGCTGCCCCAGTCGCCATACGGCCCGGGCCACATCGCGTGGCCCGCCTTGGTCGCCACCACCAGTTCGTCGCGGTAGGCCTTGAACTCGCGCACGAGCACGGAGCCGATCATGCTCTCTGCGCCCCCCGGAGGTGGCCCGTAGTTGTCCGCCAGATCGAAGTGCGTGATCCCGAGATCGAACGCGGTCGCGACCCGTCGGAAGCAGTTTTCATGCGTCTCCTCCGCACCGAAGCCGTGCCACAGCCCCAGCCCGATCGCCGACAGTTTCAAACCGCTCCGCCCGCAGGCGCGATAGTGCATCTGCCCGTACCGGGCCCCGCTCGCCTGATAATCGTGCATCGTTTCCCCCTCTTGTTTCAACCGACCGCCCGTCTCAAACCCTGATTCCCAGCGCCTCCCGCACGCGCCGCGTGAGCACGACCGGCGCATGCGGCAGGGTGCGCAGGTCGAAGCGCGGCAGCAGGTCGCGCAGCGTCAGGTCCTCGTCCCACTCGGCCCAGCCGCACCACCACGCCAACAGGCCGATGACCTTTCCGGCCGGCAGCCCCGCCTGGCGGAAAGCGCAGACGCGCGTGTCGCCGTGGCGCTTCGCCAGACGGCGGCCCTCTTCGCTCACCACCAGCGGCACATGCACGAAGGCGGGCGGCGGCAGCCCGAGCGCGCGATACAACAGCAGCTGGCGCGGCGTCGCCGGGAGCAGATCGTCGCCGCGCACCACCTCGGTGATGCCCATCGCCGCATCGTCCGCCACCACCGCCAGCATATAGCCCGCGCCCGAAGGCTCGCGCGCCAGCACGAAGTCGCCGCTCAGCGCCGAGACGTCCTGTTCGTAGTGTCCGTGAAAACCGTCCTCGAAAATCACCTTCTCGCCCGCGGGCACCCGGAAGCGCCACGCGGGCATACGCCCGTCCGGCAAGGTCCGGCGGGCCGCCTCGTAGTCCGCAAAGCGGCCGCGGCACGTGCCGGGATAGTAGAGTCCGTCCTCGGTGTGCGGCGCGGATTGGCCCGCCTCGACATCGCGGCGCGAACAGACGCAGGGATAGACCAACCCCTGAGCCCTGAGCCTCTCCAGCGCGCAGGCGTAGAACGCCGTCCGTGCCGTCTGCGTATAGGGCGCGTACGGCCCGCCCACGTCGGGGCCCTCGTCCCAATCGAATCCCAGCCAGCGCAAATCCTCCAAGGCGGCGGCGGCCGCGCCCGGCTTGTTCTTGGGGTGATCGAGATCCTCCATGCGCATCACCACCGTGCCGCCCCGGCTGCGCACGCTCAGCCAAGCGATCAGGAATGTCCGGGCGTTCCCCAGATGCAGCGCGCCCGTCGGGCTCGGCGCCAGCCGCCCCCGCACCCCGCAAAACGTTCCCGTTCTCACCATGCGACCATCATACCCGCCCGCCCGAAAGGACGGAAGCCCAAAATGGTTTAACCGATTTCCTTGAACGACAACAACTTACGAAAAAGCACAAAATGTGGTGGACTTCATCCAAGACAACCACTATATATAGACGCTGTTTGATGGACGATCTGGATCGCTAGACCGACTCCGCAACCATCTTTTCCCCTTTTTTACATCAGAGGACCCGCCATGAGCATCGAATCGCTGAAAAATTACGTTTTCACTTCCAAATACAGCCGCTACATCCCCGAGAAAATGCGCCGGGAAACCTTCGAGGAGGCGGTCGAGCGGGTCATCGACATGCACCGGCGGCACTTCGCCTCAAAGGGCATCGAGGTGGAAGATCTGCTGACCCTCTGCGAGCAGGCCATGAAAAAGCGCATGGTGCTGGGCAGCCAGCGCGCCATGCAGTTCGGCGGCGATCCGATCCTGCGCAAGCACGCCCGCATCTACAACTGCACCACCTCGTACTGCGATCGCCCGCGCTTCTTTCAGGAGGCGCTCTGGCTGCTGCTCTGCGGCTGCGGCGTCGGCTTCTCGGTGCAGACCCACCACATCGCCAAGCTGCCGGGCATCGCCAAGCCCGCGGGCACGAACAAGACCTTCGTGATCCCCGACACCATCGAGGGCTGGGCGGACGCGCTGGGCGCGCTGCTCTCCAGTTACTTCGTCACGGGGCAGCCCTTCCCCGAATACGCCGGCGCGACGCTCCAGTTCGATTACACCCTGATCCGTCCCAAAGGCCGCCCCATCTCGTCCGGCATGGGCCGTGCGCCCGGCCCCGAGCCGCTGCGCCGCAGCCTGGAGATGATCCGGGGGCTGCTGGACAAGCGCCTCGCTGAAGGCCTGGCGTGCCTGCGCTCGGTCGACGCCTACGACATCCTCATGCACGCCTCGGACGCCGTGCTTTCCGGCGGCGTGCGCCGCAGCGCCACGATCTGTCTCTTCTCGCCGGACGACGAGCTCATGGCCACGGCCAAGACCGGCAACTGGTTCACCGAAAACCCGCAGCGCGCGCGCTCGAACAACTCCGCCGTCCTGCTGCGCAACCAGACCACGCGCGAACAGTTCAACAAGCTCATGAAATCCGTGAAGGAGTTCGGCGAGCCGGGCTTCGTCTGGACCGACCACCTGGACATGACCTTCAACCCCTGCGGCGAAATCGGCCTCTACCCGCAGATCGACGGCGAGACGGGCTTCGCCTTCTGCAATCTCTGCGAGATCAACATGGGCATCGTCGACAGCGCGGAGAAGTTCCGCGACGCCTGCAAAGCGGCCGCCATCCTGGGCACCCTGCAGGCCGACTACACCGACTTCGATTACCTCGGCGAAACCAGCACGCGCATCGCGAAGCGCGAGGCGCTGCTCGGCATCTCGATGACCGGCATGATGGAGCACCCGGCGGTCTCTTTCGACCCCGCGCTTCAGTGCGAGATGGCCAAATACATCCTCGAGGTCAACGCCGAGGTGGCCAAGCGCATCGGCGTGAACCTTGCCGCACGCACCACCTGCGTCAAGCCGGCGGGCACCACCAGCAGCATTCTGGGCACCTCCTCGGGCATCCACCCCCACCACGCCAAGCGCTATTTCCGCCGCGCGCAGGCCAACGAGGACGAACTGCTCGTCGACTTCTTCGGCGCGCAGAACCCGAAGGCCGTCGAGAAGTCGGTCTGGAACCCCAACGGCACCGACGTGGTGCTGACCTTCTGCGTGGAGGCCAGCCCCGACGCGCTGACCAAGCGCGACGTGGACGCCGTGGAGCTGCTGCGCAAGGTGAAGCTGACCAAAGAGAATTGGATCGACGCGGGCAAGCGTCCCGAGCTGTGCGCCCAGCCCTGGCTCAGCCACAACGTCTCCAACACCATCTCCGTCAAGGACGGCGAATGGGAGAGCGTCGCGGCCTTCATCTTCGAGCACCGCCACGCCTTCGCGGGCATCTCGCTCCTGCCGGACGGCGGCGATCTTGACTACCCGCAGGCGCCCTTCTGCGAAGTGCTCACCGCCGAGGAGATTGTTCATATTTACGGTGTCGGCGCGCTGCTCGCCTCAGGCCTGATCGTCGACGGACTGCACGCCTTCGACGACAACCTCTGGGCCGCCTGCGACTGCGCGCTCGGCCGCGGCGAAAACCTGGACACGCCGACGCCCAAAATCTATCCCAAGCGCGTTTACGAAGCCATCGAGGTCGTCCGCGCCGCCAAGCAGGACTGGGTGCGCCGCGCCCGCAAGTTCGCCATGAATTATTTCGATAACGACGTTTTGAAGACGACCCGCTGCCTCAAGCGCGTCAACGCCTGCAAGCACTGGGAAGACCTCACCCGCACCTACGCGCCGGTCGACTACACACAGCTGATCGAACGCCAAGACAACACCACGGTCACGCAGACCGTCGCCTGCGCCGGCGGCAAGTGCGAGCTGATCTGAGTCGCAATAGCCGCGGTTAACCTGCGCGTGCTGCGGCGGCGCACCGTCTGTGCATTAAACGATGCCCAACCGGGGGATTGAATCCCATGAGAACGCCTCGCATCAGGTTGTATTTCGGCGCGATCGCGATCCTATGTCTCCTGACCCTGATGCTTTTGCGCCCGTCGGGAATGTCTGGCCCCGTCTTCCAAAGAACGGTCGATCGCCGTGCCGGCTCCGCGACCGGCGCCTGGGAAGCCGACTTCGAGATCAGGGACGCGCTTCCGCGGCTTTGTGTCCAGACCCGCTTTGAGAAAAAAGCGGGGCGCTTGCATCTGGATTGCGTAGACAAGAACGGCGCTCCGTTGTTCTCCAATTTTCTGATCACGCCGGGGGTCAAAAGTTTCAGCTGCGGATCCAACGTCCAAGGGACTTACACGCTCCGAGTCCGGGAGGATGGCGTTTCAGGATGGTATCGCATCGAAGCCGCTTCGAGAGCCGGCGTGACGCGCTGGCAGAAGTCGATGGCATTCCTCCTCTCGCTCCTCGCTCTGAGCGCGGGTGTGGAGGCGTGGCAAGTGCGCCGCAGGCGAAGGGGCCTGGCCGCGCCGGCCTACGTGTCGGCGCGCATCGCGCGCCTTTTTTTGGGGCTTGGACTGTTCATCCTGTTCGTTTACCTGCTGCTCCATGAGGGCGGCCACGCGTTGGCCTCGATGGCCTTCGGCAGCTTCGATCTGCAGCGGAGCGATTTCTTCGGACTTTCCGGCTCGCCCCATTCGGGCATCAAGCCCTGGGTCAAACTTCCGGCTTGGCAGGGCGCCGTCCAATCCGCTGCCGGGCCCCTGCTTCCAATCCTGACCGGATACGCGCTTTTCGCCTTTTGGCGGTCGCGCCGGGGGACCGCCCTCAGAAGCAGGCGATTCATCGTGGACGTTTTCTGGTCTTTCACGCTGGCCACGCTACTCGTCTCTCCCCTCGGGCTCGTGTTGCCGATGATCGGCGCGATCTCCGACTCTGATTACAGCGGGTTCGCCAACGCCGGATGGTTAACCCGGTGGCAAGCCGACGGATTGGTGCTGGCCTGCGTGCTGATCAACGGCTACCTGTTCTGGCGCGTTTTTCCCGCGCTCGTGACCATCCGACGAAGACTGCAAACCGGATTGGCGCAGGAAGAAGATCTGCGCTGCGCGTAACGTGCGCCGCGGCAAGTCTCCCCTTACGCCAGGGGCGTGAGCAGGTTGTTCAGGTAGAGCAGGCCGACGGCGCGCACGTCGAGCGTGTGGCCGGCGCGGTACGAGACCACGGTGCCGACGAAGCGGCCGGTATCGATCAGCGCGATCGCGGCCAGCAGGTCCAGCGTGGCACGGTGCCAAGCGGGCTCCAGCGCCTTGCCGCTGCCCTCCTGCACGAAGCGCGGCTCGCCGTAAAACTTGCGCTTGCCGTGGATCAGGATATTGTCCGTGGTGTAACCGAGGTTGCGCGTGTCGGCCATCAGGAACCCGAAAGCCCGCACCATCAGCATCTGCGCGTGCGAGGCGTTCGTGCGCGCAAACGCGCCGTAGCGAAAGCTTTTGGGCGTCACATCGAAGACGATGCGCTGCTTGCCGATCACGGATTTGAAATCGATCGCCACGTCGAGGCGCAGCTTCTTTTCGCCTTTTTCCGGAGGGAGGAACGTCAGGAAATCACCGCGGTCGCCGCCGAAGGTCACCGGCTCTTTGACCGTCACATAGCGCGCGGGCTCGTCGCGCTCGACGATGCCGCACTGGTCGATCGCCTCCACCAGATCCATGCTGCTGCGCGCAAACAGCGGGGGATCGCCGGCGTTGGTGCTGATGACCACGTCGTCCACGCCCATGCCGAGCCGCAGCGCGACGATGTGCTCGACCATGCGCAGGTAGTTGTGGGGGTTGCCGCTGCGCAGCACGATGTTGCGCGCCGAGGTCCACACGTTGCGGATCGTCACATGCGTCTTCAGCTGCTCGGCGAGGTCGGTGCGGTCGATCCACCAGCCGTATTCGTCCGACGGCTTGAAGGTCAATGTACGCTGCGCACGCCCGGAAAAAGTTCCGGGTCCCGTGACGGACCGCTCGCCGCCGAGCGTGGTGCGCCGCGGGGAATACCCGGCATCGCCTTCACACAGGTCCGCCACATCGACCGGCTGCGCCTGAAACCGTTCATGCGCCTGGCGCACCGCCTGGGTCTCGCCCAACAGAATCCGCCCGAGCGGATACGAAAAATCCATACTGCGCTCTCTCCCTCGCCCTATTTCGCGCCATTCGGCTGAGCCGTCTTCGTGGCCTTCATCTTCTCGTAGGCCGAGAGGGGCTTGCCCGCCTCGGGCTTGTTTTCCGTCTTGATGCCGGCCTGATCGAGCATCTCCTTGAGATGCTTCACGTAAGCCTCGCCGCCGCCCCTCTGATAGCCGGTCCGGCCGAGCTGCTTGCCGTCCGCGTCCAGCAGAAAGATCGTGGGATAGCCGCGGACGCCATACTTGGCGGCCAGTTCCTCGTTCTGCTTCCTCGTCTTCGATGAGATCTTCTTTTGATTGGGGAAGTCGGCCTCAAACAGGATCAGGTTGTCGGCCGCGAACTTTTCGAAGACCTGCGTGTCCAGCGACTCCTCGCGCAGCTTCATGCACCAGCCGCACCAGTCGCTGCCCGTGAAGAACGCGAGAATCGGCTGTTTGAAAGCCGCGGCCTCTTTCTTGGCCACCTCGAAATCGTCGACCCATCCCTTGGTCTTCTCGGGAACAACATCCTTCTTGGCCCACGACTGAGCCTGGACGCACGCGGCCATCAGGCAAACCAATGTCATACCGATCATCTGCTTCATCCCGACACCCCTTTCTTGCGTTCCCTTACGCGCCGGCCAACCTTGCGGCCAACCGCGGCAGGCCGGGATCCCGCGCGCCCAGCGTCACAAGCGCCCCACCCGGGACCGCTCGCGCGCGCATTTGGACCTCGGCCGCCTCTAAAGTCTCAAGAAGCGTCACTTTAACACCTTTTTCCGTGAGCTGTGAAGCCAAAACGTCGCTCCCGACACTCCGGTCCGCCGTGCCTCCGGCATCATAAACCGGCAACAGGAAAAGCGTGTCTTCCGGACGGCACACCCGGGAGAAGACGGCCACCAGGCCCTCCAGCATTTTACGCAGCGGCGCATAGCCGTGCGGACGCCAGACCGCGCACACCCCCTTCGGGAACGCCGCCGCCAACGCGGTCCACGCGGCCGCTAATTTCTCCGGATTATGCGCGTAATCGTCCACCACCGCCGCGCCGCCGCACGTCCCGACCCGCTGCAGCCGCCGCTCGACGCCGCCGAAGGCCCGCAGCGCGGCGGCCAGCCGGGCCGGCTCCGCGCCCAGAGCCCGCGCCATGCGCACCGCGTGCCACGCGTTGTAGACGTTGTGCGCGCCCGGCATCGGCACCAGATACTCGACGCCCTCGAAGGTGAAACAGCCATTCCAGCCCTCCAGCCGCAGGCCTTCCGGACGTCCCTCCTCCTGCCGGCCATCGATCACCACGCCCGGCACGCGGTCCCGGAAGGAGGAGAAGAGCGACAGCGTCTCGTCGATGCCGAAGTGATCGGCAGACGCGTTCGTGATGACCGCATGCTCCGGACGGAACACCATCAGCGACTTGTCCGACTCATCCGCCTCGATCACCGCCCACGCCCCGGCCCCCTTGCGGACCGAGCCGATCCGCGTGCCGCCCGCGCCCCAGCCCGCCACCGCCGCGCCGTTCACCACCAGCGGGTCAAACCCGGCGCCTTCAAGGAGACATCCCAGCATCGCCGTCACGGAACTCTTGCCGCAGGTCCCCGTGACCGCGATCAGGCGCCGTCCCTCAACGACGCGCTCCAGCTCCGCCGCGCGGTGCACCACGGGAATGCCCTGCGCCTGGGCCTTGACGACCTCGGGATTGTCCGCTTCGATCGCGCTGCTGACCACCAGGCGCGCCGTCTGCGGCGTCACGCCCGAGCCGTCCTGCGGGAACAGCCGCACGCCCTGCCGCGCCAGGCACGCCAGGGTCTCGGTCATATCGCCGGTGTCCAGCAGCCGGTCCGAGCCCGTGACCTCCGCGCCCTGGTCCAACAGGGCCTGCGCCAGCGCGCTCATGCCCACGCCGCCGATCCCCGACACATGCACCACTTCGCTCATTGCAATTCCTCTCTCTGGCCGACGCCCTCGTCCAGCCAGGCCAAACCGTCCGGCCGGCGCGCGCGCAGCCAGCCCGCCACGCCGACGAGCACGCCGAACCACGCCCACACCATCCACGGCGCCCACTTCGCGATCCGGACGTTGCCGCCCGGACACGCGGCCGTCACTTCCGCCGTGCGCACCATGACCAGCGTGAAGAAGCCGGCCGCGTGGTTGAAGATCGAGGCCGCCCACTCACTCAGCAGGCTCGCCGCCATGCCCAGGCACCCGGCCACCACGATGAAAAACGAGCACGGGCCTATCACCAGATTCGCGAACAGGCCGCCCGGTGTGAAACGCCCGAAATAATACGCGGTCAGCGGCACCGACGCAAGCCACGCCGCCAGCGACACGGCCAACGAGTCGGCCAGGAACTGCACCGCCGTCTTGAGCCAACGGAGCCGGCGCGCCCGCCCCCGTTCCCCCGCCGCCGCCAGAAGCCGCGCCTGCGTCTCCATCCGCTCGATGCGGCACACGTGCCGCGCGATCGCGCAGAAAGGCTTACAGAAGACCACCAGCCCGCCCATCACGACAAACGAGAGCACGCAGCCGATGTCGTAGATCAGCCACGGATGAAGCGCGTGCACGATGACCGCCGCACCCGCCAGCGCGGCGATTCCGCTCGGCTTGCGACCGATCAGCGGTGCCGCGAAATAGAGCACCGCCATCAGGCAGGCGCGCACTGCGCTCGGGCGCGCGCCGGTCGTCACCGTGTAGAAGATCAGCAGCGGCGCGACGAACACGATCCAGTAGGTGCGCGGCACGCCCAGCGAGGCCACGGCCAGCACCAGCACCGACGCCACCAGCACAATGTGCAGCCCCGAGATCGCGAACACGTGGATCGTGCCCGAATCCACAAACACGCGCCGCATGCCCGCCGACATCGCATGCCGGCTGCCCAGCAGCATCGCCAAGTTGAGCGCGGGTATCTCGCCCCAGGACTCGATGCCGATCGTCACGCGCGCCGCAGCCAGCCGCCGGGCCCGCTCCACGCGGGCGGTCCACGAGCCGGCATCGGTGACGGCCAGGCGCCGCGATCGCCCCTCCCCGGCGTTCACGCTCAGCATCAGCAGCCCGTTGCGGCCTTTCCTGATCTTGCCGCTGCCGGCCAGGCGCCACACTTCGCCGGGCTGCGGCGAGGTTCCGCCTTCGCCGGGACGCGCGCCGAACCAGGTGATCTCCACCGGCAGTTGGCGGCATCTGAACGGCCCCGCCTCACACCGGAAGCGCTCGCCCCGGAAAGTGTACTTGGCCGAACGGCCCCGCAGCGGGGTCACCGCGACCTCAGGCCCGACCCGGCACACGTACGTCTGCTTCGGCGGCAGCTCGCGAAACTGCCGCGCCTCCTCGCCGCGGCCGTCGCGGTCGCGTGCCGCGAGACCCCATCCCAGCGCGACGGTCAGCAGCGCGGCCAGGGCGGCGCGCCGCCCCCCGCGCGCGGTCCACGCCAGCGCGGCGGCGCAGCCCAGCGCGGCCCCGGCCGCCAGCGGCCACACACCGCACCGGTAACCGCACACGATGCCGGCCAGGAACAAAACGGCACCCCCCACCAGCGGCTGTCGCCGATGTTGAGCCATTCCCTTTTCGACAAAGCGCCGAGAGCGATCCGCTATAGACATGGGTGCCGCCTCCTTGGCTTAAGGCTTCACTTTAACATATCTTTTGGGCGTCACGCAAAACCTGCGTGCAAGCCGCGACGCTTTCGGGCCCTCTGCGGTAGGGTCGGATCTCCGAGCCGACCGTTGATGGGGATCGGAAGGCCAAATAGAAACGCCCCTGGTTGGCAACCCCATATCATCGCCCCGCGCTTGCCGGGCCCTTCGCCAATCCGGTATAGTGAAGTCACTCGGACGAGGGTATTACGGTCATGCGGGGCTTAGTCCCCAAGGAGAACGCAATGAAAAAAGGACTCTCACGTCGCCTGTTGCTTCAGCGCCTCGCGCAAACCGCCGCCGCGTGCGGCCTCGGAACCGCCGCCGCGCCCCTGCGGGCCGCCGACGAAAAACCGAAGCCTGGGCTCACGGTCGGCATCTCGACGCTCGGCTTCACCGGACACACCAATGCGGAACTCGCCAAGGAGTTGGCGGCGGCCGGCTTTGGCACCATCCAGCTGTTCTTGCTCCAGAAGGACAGCAATTTCTGGAAGTACAACAGCCGCGCCGACGTCTCCAGCCTGACCCCCGCGCGCTGCAAAGAGATCGCCGCGACCTACCGCGACGCGGGGCTCGAGATCCACAGCATCGGCGTCTACACCAACCTCATGCACCCCGACGAGGCCGAGCTGAACGCCAACCTCGCCTACTTCGAAGCCATGATGGAGATCGGCGGGCACATGGGCGTGCGCGCGTTCGTCAGCGAGGCGGGCCACTACTACAACGATCAGGTGCCCGCGCCGCATGTGCCGCTGGAGTTTCAGGACGAAGCGTGGCCGCGCATGGTCGCCACCGGACGGCGGCTCGCCGAGCTGGCCGCCAAACACGACGCCAAGGTGCTGTTCGAGCCCTATTTCCAGAGCTTTTTCGCGAGCGCCAAGCGCGTGCGGCTCTTCATTGAAGAGGTGTCTTCGCCGCGCGTCCGCGTGCTGCTCGACCCGGCCAACCTGATCGAGCTCAACGACCTCGACGAGATGTTCGCGCAGCTTGCGCCGTGGATCGACTGCCTGCACGCCAAGGACCGCAAGCACCACACCAGCCGGGGCGTCGCCGCAGGAAAAGGCGATGTGGACTACAAACGGTTCGTGACGCTGGCGGCCGAGCGCACGCCGAAGGCGCCGCTGATCCTCGAATACGTGGGGCCGAAAGACTATCCCCAGGCCCGCGCCCACCTTCTCGGCGCGATGCAGGCGTGCGGCATCCCCGAAGCGAAACGCTGACCCTTTGAGGTTTAATAAACTCTGATCAACATTCCGTAAAACGGGGAGAGATAACCTGAAGCATCCTGCGTTACGCGCGCACCGTTGTAACGGATGCGGCCCAGCTGGTCGGCGGTGAGCAGCGGCTGGGTGCGGAACGAGGTCGGACCGAGCGTGCCGGTGAGGGCCAGCTGGCTGCTCCACGCGTCGGCCGTCTGCGCCGAGAACAGGATCTGCCCGCTGCCGAGGTCGATCGTGCCGGCGGACGAGACGGTCAGCGAGGCGAAGGTGTTGGTGGTGGCGCCGGTCTCGAGGGTACCGCCGTCGACCACCAGCGCGGAGGCGCTGGAAATCACGCTGTGGGTGCCCAGCGCCAGCGCGCCGCCGCGGACGGTTGTCGTGCCGGAATAGCGCGTCGGATAGGCGAGCGTCAGGCGGCCCGCGCCGTCTTTGACCAGCGCGACCGGCCCGTAGATCGTGCCGCCGTACGTCGTGTCGACCGCCTGGTTCACGGTCAGCGTGGAGACCGAGGCGCTGCGGTTGGTGATCATCGCGTTGAGCCCCGTGTTGCCGCTGTTCTTCAGCGCGCCGACCGTCTGGTCGAACCCGTTCAGGTCCAGCCCGGTGTATTCGCCGTTGTTCGAGTCCGCCCAGTGGACATCGAGCACCGTGGCGGTGGGCAAGGCGTCGGAGATTCCCAGAAGCAGCGTGCCGCGCGTGAGGTCGGTGCTGCCGCCGTAGGTGTTGTGCGCGCGCAGCTCCACGCCGCGCGTCCGGTCTCCGAAATAACTGCTCGTGCGGATCGCATAGGTGGCGGCCCCGTCGTCGATCACCCCGCTGATGATCAGGTGGCCGCCGTTCTGCGCGCCGAAGCGGGCCTGGTTCGAGCCCAGCATGACCGGGCCGGCCCATTCGGCCGTGGCGTTGGCCGCGGACTGCAAGGCGCCGCGGTTCGTGCTGGGGACCGTCGGCGGCGGCGGTTCGGGCGTGATGCCCGCGCCGTTGACGGTGACGGTCTCGTTCGAAACGGCCACGCCGTCGCCGAGCTCCAGCTGGCTGCCGGTCAGCACGACCGTCCCGCCGGCCGTGCTGCCCAGACCGTGGCGGTCGGTGATGCGCAGCGCGCCGGCATTGACCGTGGTCACGCCGTCGTAGGCGTTCGACGCGGTGACCAGCACCACGCCGAGCCCGTGGGTCGCGAAGGGCCCGGGGCCGACCAGCGGTCTGTTGACCGTAAGCAGGTTTGTGAGGCTGGCCGTCATCAGCGTGCCGCCGCCGGCCGCCAGGGTGATGCCGCGGTTGTTCACCGCAAGCGTGTAGTTGGTCTCGAACCTGAGCGTGCCGCCGTCGAACACGATCTGGTCCTGCACGAAGGCCGAGGGATATGCGCCCAGCGCCGCTTCCGACGCGATTTTCAGCGTGCCGCCTGCGAGGTAGGTGCGGCCGGTGTAGACGTTGACGTTGTTCAGGGCCAGGGTGCCGAAGCCGGCCTTCGTGAAGTCGCACCCGTTGGTGATCATGCCGTCGAAGGCGCACACCTGGTTGCCCCGCACGCGCAGCGAGACGGCGGCGCCCGACGCGTTGGTCAGCACCAAGTCGTTCGTGCCGACCAGTCCGCCGAAATTGACCACCGTGTTGGTGCCGAACGCCAGCGTGCCCATCGGGCCGTCGCCGGTGTTGAACGTGGAGTCTCCGATCACGAGCGGCCGATCCAGCAGCAGCTCTCCTTCGATGACGCTCGTCATGCCGGTGTGGGTGTTGGATGAGGAGAGTGTCAGGCGCGCGGGCCCTCGCTTGTCGAGGTTCAAGCGCCCGTCGAGGGCCCCATTGAACGTGTAGGCCGAGGTCGCGTTCACCGTCAGCGTCACATAATTGGTGGCCGAGTTCCCGATCTTCCGGACCATCGTGCTGCCATCCGCCGTGATTCCTTTGACGGTCTGGTTGAACCCGTTCAGGTCGAGCGTCGCATAGGCCACGTTTGAACCGTTGCCGAGCCGGACCACCGTGTTGGTCGGCAGGCGGTCGTTCCCTCCGTCCAACCGCAGCGTGCCCACCACAAGCTGCGTCTCGCCCTTATAGGTGTTGGTGCCGGACAGAATGATCGGGCCGCCGGGATCGGCGCACCGCACCACCAGCGGGAACGTGTTGGCGCCATCCTCGATAGAACCGGACACGATCAGCTCGCCGTTGGCGGGATTCACGCCAATGCGGGCGTCAGAGGAACCGATCACAATCCTGCCGGCCCACGTGTTGGTTCCGGCCTGAACCTGGAGGGCCCCGTTGTTGTTGCCTTTGCCGAAAATCGTGACGGTTTCGCCCGTGACCGTAATGCCACCCGCCAATTCAAGCCAGTTCCCGCTCGCCACCGTCGTGCCTCCCGCGGTGGAGCCCAAAGCCCGGCTGTGGGCGGCACGCAAAATACCGGTGCTCACCGTGGTCTCGCCGTCGTACGTGTTGTCACCGCCCAGCACCAAGGTCCGGGAATTGCTTCCGCCCGCTTTCGTCAAGCCGCCGCTGCCGCTCAACGCCCCGTTCAGGAATAGGTTCCCGGACACCGTCCCGACGGTGCGGGTGTCGTTTAAGATCATGTCGAAGCCCACCACCTGGGTCTCAGCATCGTTGTTGACGACGGAGCCGCCGAGCGTGATCCGGTTGCCCGAAAGCGAGAAGGCCCCGGCCGTGCTGTTGAAGGTGATGCCGGCATACGCGGTGTCCGCCGCCGTGTCGTTCACGTTGGTCAGGCGCTGCAGGCCGCCGAACACCAGCGCCTCTCCGCCGGCCAGCGTCGTGCCGTTCCAGTTGGCGGGCGTGCTCCAGTTGTCGTCCGTTCCACCGCCGTTCCACGTGGCTTGTGCGGATCCGTCCAAAACCAGACCAAACGCCAACACGCATGCCGCCGCAACCGTCCACACGTTCCAGTTATTCATAGGCCGACCTTTCTTATTTTAATCGCACGCGATCCGTAAAAATCGTAGATTCAGCATTATATTACCCGATTTCCCCCGATCCTGTCACCCGCTCATCGCGCGGGTGTGATTTTACTTCGTTGAATCCGCACCCGAAGAAAGAGTCGGGAGGGAGGAGTTAGAAGTTCTAACACGTTGAAAGCAAAAATAACTTGTACGATTCGACAAGCGTGAATCTACGTGTTTTCCAACTCCTCCTTGGGGCCTCATGGCGTCCTTGTGCCGGACGACCGCGGGTTGCTCAAGAAATAGAGATAGCCGTCCTCCGCGCCTCCGATGAAGTCGGGAATGCCGTCGGCGTCGAAGTCCACGACGGTCGGGCTCACGTCGTGCCCCTCGATGTTTTTGATGTGCAGATGCCCCTTGTTCGCGAAGCGGAAGCGACCGTCCGAAGGCTCCGTCTGAAGCCAGAGCTCGGCATTCTTCGAGTTGATCAGGATGTCGAGCCTGCCGTCGCCATCCCAGTCCGTCATGCAGAGCTTGCGGCGGCCGCTGCGCCCGCCCATGTTTTTGTTGAACTGCAGCGGCTCGCCCTTCTCGTTGGTGAAGACCCGCTTCGGATGGAGCAGCACGCGCCGGCCGCCGCGCAGGGCGCGTTCGAAGAACGCCAGATACCCCTCCTGATCCAGCATCACGAGGTCGACCAACCCGTCCTTGTTCCAGTCCACGGTGACCGGCGTCGTGCGCCACTGGGTCAGCAGCGCCTTGCCTTCCGGTTTCATCCAACCCCACGCCAGCGCGGGCTGCGGGCCCTCCCACTCGACCTCGACCGGCTGGGCCGCGGCCAGCCGAGGCGCCGCACGCGTGCCGACGTTGCGATACCAGACCACCTTGCCCAGAATCGAATTCGCCACGATGTCCGGCAGCCCGTCGCCGTCCCAATCCGCCACCGTCTGCGTCGTATAACCCCACTTGGCTTCGCACGGCCCCTGGATGCTGCCGTTCGGTCCCGCCATGATGCGCAGCGTCTGATCGCCAGCCGACAGGCGCCGGGGCTCGCCCCATTTCGGCTTCGCGACGCCTTTGCCGCTGAGGTTCTCGATGAAGGCGATGTAGCCCGCCGTGTTGCCGCAGATCAGGTCCCAGTCGCCGTCGCCGTCCCAGTCGCACCCCACCGGCGTGACCAGCGCGCCGAACTTCACGTCCTGCGCCTCCTGCCGGAAATAGCGCGGCGCCTGAAAGAGCGGCGCGCCGTCCGGGCCACGCGCGCCGGTGTTCTCGATGAAGGCCACCCGCCCGTCCTCGTCGCCGCAGATCAGGTCGAGGTCCCCGTCGCCGTCCCAGTCGATCGCCGTGGGGGTGATCATCTCCAGATCCATCGCCAGCGGCTGGCCGTCGGCCCGCTTCACGCGCACGCCCGCCGCATAGACCGGCTGCTTGCGCGTACCGGTGTTCTGGAAGTAGGTGAAGCCGTCCAGAAACTCCCCGCACAGGATATCGAGGTCGCCGTCCCCGTCCCAGTCCGCAAAATTCGGCGACGGGCAACCGAACACCTGCAATACCTGGCCGCCCGCCTCGACCGTCCGCGGTTCCTCGTACGCCGGCACAGCGGTCGTGCCGCGGTTGCGGAGCACGTAGACATAGCCGCGCAACGGACCGTTCGTCCAGGTGCCCGCCGCGTTGTACGCGTTATCCCAGCCGTACGCCTTCCAGTCGCCGACGCCGACGATCAGATCCTGCGCGCCGTCGCCGTCATAGTCCGCGTAGCGCCACAAATTGGCGCGCACGGCATTTGAATGGATGTTCGATTTGAGGCCCTCGATCTTGACGCCATTCGCAAACCCCGAATCCTTGAAACCGGGATAGGCGGTGCCCGGCGAAAGCACCTGCGGCTGGCCGTCCACATCACTCACCTGCGCATTGCCCGGTGCCGGGCTGATCCAGCGCCCCGGCTTGAATACAGGCATCGGGTTCCGCTCGCCCTTGGGCGTGGGATTCTCGAAAAAATAGACGCCGTTGTAGGGCTTGTCGGGGCAGGCCACCGCGAGGTCGAGGTCGCCATCGCCATCGAGGTCCATCGGGAGCGGCCAAGCCCAGAGTCCGACGCCGAGGTCCACCGTCAGCCCCGGGTTGTTGTAGTCGAGGCGCTCCAGTGCGCCGTCGAGGCTCAGCCCCAGCACCAGCAGGCCGCCCGACCAGTTGCCCTGCGGCAGAGACAACTTCTCACCCGCCTTCAGCGCACGGGTGAACACCTGGAGGGACGTCCGCCCGCCGTCGGTATAGCGGAAGGAAAAGCCCTGCGGCTTCCAGCCCGAAAGGTCGATGCCGGCCTGACCGGGCACCGTGGCGAGGTGTGCAGACACATTTCTGCGCGCCTCGACCGTGATCTCGGCGCGCCCGCCGCCCGCGGTCTGCGTGTACGTCCATCCGGCCGACTCTTTCGGCAGCTCCGCCCACACGTAGTCCCGATTCGAAAAGGCGCGCTTTCCGTTGGTCAGCGGCTGCAGCGTCCAGCCGCTGCCCGTCACGACCAGCCCGTCCGCCTCCACGCGTTGCGCCGCTTCGTCGGCAGAGGCCACCGCCGCGCACAGAACACCCAAAATCGCCATCCGTTTCATTTCTCGTTTCCCTCTCTGTTATGCCGTGTGCGTGTCGCTCACGAGCCCATCGCGCCGGACGACCGGCGCGCCACCACCCAAAGTGCCGTGCGCGTCCCCGCGCACGGGCCGTCCACGCCTAGACTCCTGCGCACTCTTCTTCCATGATCGCCGACTTCCAGCGCGGAGCTGTGATCCCCGCCTTGTCCGGATTCTCCCAAACGTACTTCACCTGATAAACATACTCTCTCACACTCCGGATGATGTGATCATACGGCTCGTGTTGCCAGATTGCACCGCTCCGGCCCAAAATCCGATTCAGCGCTTTCGCCGTGAAACACGTCCATCCGTGCACGATTTTTCCAAGCGCCCACCTGCCTGCCGGCTCCACGATCACATGGACGTGATTCGGCATCACACACCACGCATGCAGACGATAGCGCATCCCGTCAAAGAACGACACGGCGTCCGCCACGCACTTCGCGCAAGCAGCTTCGCGCAGCAGGCAGCCCCCGCAACCCTGGTCCAGATACGCATTCACCTTATCCGAAAACATCCCTCGCAGGTCGTTAACGTCCGCTTCGGTCAAGGCCCCATGCGCCGTCCGCAACTGAGCCGCGAGCGACTCGCGTTCCTCCAACCAACGTCGCCGTTGCGAGGCAGGCACCGAATCTGCCAACCGGAAACAGACGTGATAGATCGCCTTTTCAGCCGACCAGTGCGGCAACAATGGCCCGCTCGACACCTTCAGCGACCCCCAATCGGGCGCGACGCACAGGTCACTGAGTGTGGTGCCAGACAGATAGCCCATCGTTCCCTCCGTTGAGTCGCACGGCTCAGTCCACGGCCCCAGCGCGCCGGAGGACCGGCGCGCCACTTCCAAAGTGCCGTGCGCGTCCCCGCGCACGGGCGGTCCACGCCGAGACTCCTGCTATTCCCCCAATTTTCCCGGGTCCAGCACCACGTGCCGGACCTTCGCCCGCTTCCACGTGTAGGTGATGTGCACGCGGCCGTCCGCCGCCTGGATGACTGCCGGATAGGAGAACTCGCACTTCTCCTCGGTTTCAAGATCCAGCACCCGCTGCCATACAAGGCCGTCCTTGGAGAGGGCCACGGACAACGGCGAGCGGCCCTTCTCGACCGGGTTATACACGATCAGATGCCGGCCGTCTTTCAGGGTCAGCGCGTCGGTGCCCGCGTTCGGGTTGGGCAGGTCCAGCAGCGTCATCTCGCCCCACGTGGCGCCGTTGTCCGTCGAGAAAATAGAGAAGACCCGCTTCTCCTTCGTCCGGCCGACCATCTGCAGCTTCGAGCCCGGATGGACCAAAAAGCTCGGCTGGATGGCGTTGATCGTCCGGCCGTGCAAGGGACCGGTCCGCGTCCATGTCACGCCGTCCTCGCGCGTGGTCTCGACGTGCACGAGCCACGGCCCGTACTCCGAACTGGCGCCGCACAGCAGGCGACCGTCGTCCAGCAGCAGCGGCTTGTTCTTGATGGGCCCGATCATGCCGTTGGGCAGGCGGACCGCCGTCGACCAGGTCTGGCCGCCGTCACGCGAGGTCCGGCGCTCGCCCCACCACCACGTGCAGTCCGGCCCGACTTTGTAGAACAAGACCAGCGTTCCGTCTTTCGCCGCATGCAGCACCGGATTCCAGCAGGGATAGCGCAGCGTCTCGCTCTGCACGCCGTTCGCCACCTCGACGGCCGGCGTCCAGCGGCCCTGCACCTGTCGCGACGACCAGATCCCGACGTCCTTGCCGCCTTCGCGCGTGCCGCCGAACCACGCCGCCACGAAGCCGCCCGGCACCTCCGCCACGGTCGACGCGTGGCACGAAGGCGTCGGCATCGGGTCGTTCACAAACTCCGCCGCTTTGACCGCGCCGCCGGCTTCGACCGCAACGGCCCGCCACGCGAGCGCCAGAACCGTTCCTGCACATGCCCCTCTGATTTTCATGTTATTCCCTTTCATGGTCCTAAACTCCGGGACGGATAGCCGACTCCGGACGGTCTCTTTTCCGCACGGCCGCAGACAGCACGAACCCCGTCACAAAGATCACGGAGGTGCCCAGCACGATCGACAGGTTTTTATGGAGCGTCAGCGGCAGCGGGAGATCCTTCTGGAGGACGCTGATCCACGCGATCACCAGGACGCCCAAGACCGCGCCCAAGACCGCCTCGGGATTGCGCGCCCGTTTCGCGAAATAGCCTAGCAGGAAGAGGCCCAGCATGCCGCCGCTGAACACCGACGAGAGCATCCACCACGCGTCCAGCGCGCTCTTGACCCGCATCATCGCCAGCGCGCAGGCCACGCCCAGCGCGGCCAGGGCGAGCGTGCCCAGCTGCAGCACGCGCAGGCGCTGCCGGTCATCCGCGCCGGGCCGCAGATAGCGCAGGTAGTAGTCGGTCATCACGACGGTCGCCCCGCTGTTGAGGCTCGTCGAGACCGTGCTCATGCCAGCCGCAAAAATCGCGGCGATCATCAACCCGGTGATGCCCTTGGGCAGACCGGCGACGATGAAATACGGCAAGATCTGGTCCGGCCGCGCCTGGATCTCCGGCGGCAGCAGCTCGGGCCGGGCCTGGTAGTAGGCGAACATCGCGGTGCCGATCGCGAAGAAGAGCAGCGACACCGGCACGTAGAGCAGCGAGCCGAAGAGCGTCGAGCGAACGGCGTCGCGCTGGTTGCGGGCCGTCATGTAGCGCTGGATGTAGTTCTGGTCGATCCCGTAGTTCTGGAGATTGATGAACACGCCGTAGACCAGGCAGACCCAGAAAGTCTCGCTGCCCCAGTCCGTCAGGCTCCAGCTGCCGAGGCTGAACTTGTCCGCCGCCGTGGCGATCTCCCACGCCTGCCCGACGCCCCCGGGCATGGAGAAAAGCAGCACGCCCAGGCACAGGAAGGTGCCGGCGATAAGTACGATCCCCTGCACGGCGTCGGTCCAGATCACGGCCCGGATGCCGCCCATCATCGAGTAGAGCAGCGTGCCGAGGCCGGTGATCACGATGATCAGCGGGATGGACCAGCCCAGCAGCGCGTTCAGCGGCAACGCCAGCAGATACATGATCGTCCCCATGCGCGCCACCTGCGTCACCAGATAGCAGAGCGAGGCATAAACCCGCGCCCACGGGCCGAAGCGCGTTTCCAGATAGCTGTACGCCGAGACGCAGTCCAGGCTGCGGTAGAGCGGCACGAAGAAACGGATGGCCATCCACGAGGCCACCGGGATCGCGAGGCTGAACACGAACGCGTTCCAATTCCCAGTGTAGGCTTTGGCGGGCAGGCCCAGGAAGCTGATGCTGCTGACGAACGTCGCGAAGATCGACATGCCCACCGCCCAGGCGGGCAGATGTCCGGCGCCGGAAGTGAAGGCTTCCGACGCGTTCGCCTCCTTGCGAAAATAGAACGAGCAGCCGAACAGGATGATACCCACCATGTAGGCGACGAAAACCAGCAGGTCGACGAGCGGAAGTTGCATGAGGTCCTCGGAGCTGAAAAATGCAGATCCAGCGGCGCAGGCCAGGCCCGCGCACGCTTCAAGACTGTCCTTAATCTTTCTTCACCTTCACACCGAGGCTGGCCAAGCGGCTGCGGATGATCGCGCGCTCCTCCTCGCGGAACCGGCTGAAAGGCTCGGCCATAATGTCGCTGCAAATGCCCATCAGGTCAAGCGAGCATTTGACGCCCTTGAGAAAACTGGAGACGTGCCGTCCCACGCCGTAGAGCGAGCCGCTGATCGTCATCACACGCTCCTGCAGGCGCACGACCGCTTCCACGTCCTTAGCCGAAGCCGCCTCGTAGAGGTCCACGAAGAGCTGCGGAAAGAGGTTCGCGCCGCCGCAGACTCCGCCGTGGCCGCCCATCAGCACCACCTCGCCCAAGGCCTCCTCAGGGCCCATCAGGATCGAGAAGTCCGGGCGGTCGCGCAGCAGGTGGCGCACCGTGTTGAAATAGACGATGTTCGCGGAGCTGTCCTTGAGCCCCACGATGTTGGGCACATCGGAGAGCATCCGCGCCGTATACGGGTCGATCATCACCTTGGTGTGCGACGGCATGTTGTAGAGAAAGAGCGGCAGCGGCGAGCGGTTCGCCAGATGCGTGTAGTACTCCACCAGCTCCGGCTGGCCGGGCGCGAAATAGTAAGGCGGCGCAGCCACGATCGCCGCCGCGCCGGCCTTCTCGGCCGTCTGCGCCAGGCGCAGGCTCTCGGGAAACACCGTGTCGGTCACGCCGACCATCACGGGCACGCGGCCTTTGACCTGCCGGCAGACGCGCCTGACCAGCTCGTGCCGCAGCTCATAGCGCAGATCCGGCGCTTCGCCGGTCGTGCCCAGCAGAAAAAGGCCGTGCACGTGCCCGTCCAGAATATGCTCGACCAGCCGCTCGAGGCCTTCGCAGTCCAACGTGTCGTTGTCCAACAGCGGGGTGACCATCGGCGGCACCACCCCTCTCAACGGTTTCGGCAACATCGCATGCGTCCTTTCGTCCAATTCGTTTACCTCACGGTCACCAGCGTCCCGACCAACGGCGGCTCGGGCCCCGTCTCGGGCGTAAAAGCGAGATAGGCCGGCGTGAAGAGCCCGGACAGGGCCGCCTGCCGGCTGGCGTCCCCCGTCCGCCGCCACAGCACGCCCTGCTCGACATCGGTGAAAAACAGCCGGCCATCGACGACGTCCACATCCAGATAGTTGCGCCAGTCCCCCAGGTCCAGCAGCTTGTAGGAGGAGGACAGATTGCCGCCGGCCGCACTCCACCAGAAGTCCTGCATGCCGTTTCCCGAGAACAGGATCCCGGGGCCGCTGATCGACGCGTTGCCCGCGGCCGGCACGTAGGAGCCCGAGGCGTCGTAGTGGCACGCGCTGGCGTTGCCGATCGTCAAGGTCGCCTGCCGCGCACCGTCGGAGCCGAACTGATAGAGCGTGCCGGTGCTCTGAAACAGCGCGTTGGTCCGGTTGAACCACGCCGTGCAGTAGACGCGGCCCGCGCCGTCCACCGCCACGCCGTGGCAGTCGAGCAGCGTGTTGCCCGGCACGCAACTCGAGACGTCGGCAAAGACCGAGACTTCGCGCGTCCTGACGCGCACCTGATAAACCGTCTCGCCGAAGCTGTTCGTCGCGTAGTAGCCGTTGGTCGCCACATTGGCCCAAGCGGCATTGTTTCCGGGCAGATAGAGCGTGCGCGCGTCCGTCACATAGAGGGTGCTACCGTCCGGAGCGACGGCCAGCGCGGTCGGCACGCAGTTGGAGTAGGCGATCTGCGCGAAGTCGAGCGCCACGCCTTTGAAGGTTCCCCACTTGCTGAATTTCAGTATGCGGCCGCCCGCCACGCCCTCTGCGACATACACCGAGTTGCTGTGCGCCGCCAGCCCGCGCGGCTGACGCAGCGGCCGGCCGTCATACGCGGCCCCCTCGCCGCCGGCAAAAGTCCGCTCCCGCTCGACCGCGCCCCCCGCGTCCACCGTCAGACTGCTGACGCGGTTCGAAACGGGCTCGGAGACCAGCAGCCGTCCGACCGTCCCCCGCAAAGGCTCGTCGGGAAGCACGACGATCTGGCGCTGGTTCTTCGGACAGGCGGTCAGCGTCGTCCGCTGCAGCGTTGCCAGATCGAACGCGGAGATGTCGTTGAAATCCCACCGCGCGCCGCAGAGCTGCCCGTTCACCTCAGTGACGCCGAGCCGGTTGCTGGCGTCCGAGACCGTGCGCGTCACGGCGGTCCGCGTCACCGGATCAATCACGTAGGTGGCGTTGTTGTTGGAGGACCCATACACCTTGTTGTCGCGGGCCGAATAGTGAAGACCTTGAATGCCGGAGAGCCCGGAGACCTCGCCCAGAAAGGCCCCGTCCGTTCCACTGAACACATACGCCTTGCCGCTGCTGCGCTCCGAAACCCAGACCGACCCTCCGCCGTCCACCGCCACCCCGCGGGGAACCTGAAAGGTCCAGAGCACCGCGCCGGCCGCATTCGTGCCGGAATTCGCGATGAACAGTCCGCCCTCGCCTGTGACCGGATGATAGCGGTACACGGCGGCGTTGGTGGTCGCGGCGGAAAAATTGGCGCCCGCCGTCGCGTAAATCCACCCCCCGTCAGGAGACGCGCACATGTACTCCACATTCTGTCCAACCGTGGCCAACACGCGCTGGTACGCGCCCGCCGCGTCAAACTCCAGAATGCGCGAGGCGGACGTCGCGAACTCGCCGACGAACACGCGCCGGCCATCACCCGCGATGCCACCGAAGATCTGCATCTTCCCGCCGTAGCTGTTCGTCTTGACGAAATCGCCCTGCGCGCGCCAGACGCCGTCGCTCACCGCATAACGCAGCACGTTCGTCGGATAACACAGCAGCACCGTTTCGGCCCGCGCCAGCGGAGCCCAAACCAAGCAGCCCGCGATCATTCCTCCTGCGGCCCACGCTCTTTTCATACCTCGCTCTCCCCGTTGCAGTCCGTACGACGCCCTGTGCGATGGAAACGCTTTTAAAATACGACAGGACAGCCTGATATCCAAGCGCAAGGATATGGACAACCGTTTCTTAGATATGCACTAGGATTGCACAAGTCAAGGCCTCCGATACGCGGCCCAGCCATCAGGACACCCGCACATGGCGGCAGAGCGCCGCCCCGTTCTCGCCGCCCCGAATAACTTCACACAAAGAGACATTGTGATCGCTCGCGCGCATTGATATACTGGCGAGTGTAAAGCGCGGGTGCATGGGCTGATCGTGCGACGCGGCCCCGCAGGGGGCTGTGCCACAAAAGGTGTCAGAGCGTGGACGATCATGGAAGCTCTCAACCATAGCGGTCTCGCAACCAAAACCAGCTGGATCGCGGCGGTCGCGACCGGCCTCCTCTGTTTGTGGGCGGCGCAGCAGCAGGCCGCCTTGACCGACCGCGACCTGCGCAACGCGCTGTTGAACCAGGCCGTCGCGCTGGCCCAGACCATCAACGCCGAGCACATCTCCGAGCTTTCGTTCACGCCGGCAGACGGGGATCGGCCCGCCTATCAGCGCCTCTGCGCGCAGATGGCCGCGTTCAAAAGCCAAACCCCTTTCAACGGCATCTGGAGCCTGGCCCTCCGGGACGGCAAGCTGATCTTCGGCCCGGAGTCGTACGCACCGGGAACGCCGCTCGCCTCGCCACCGGGGACGCCCTACCTGAAACCGTCTAGCGCCGAATTCGACGTGTTCAAGAACGGAAAGGCCTATGTGAAAGGCCCGCAGAAAGACGAGTACGGCGAGTTCGTGTATGCCGTGGCGCCGGTCCTTGAGCCGCACACCGGCAACGTGTGCCTGGCCGTCGGCGTCGACCTGCTGAGCCGCCAGTGGCGGGCGATCTTGCTCAAGGCCAGCCTCCTGGCCGCGCTGCGGGTCTTGCCGCCCGGCCTGATCCTGCTCGCCGGACTCTGGCTGATCGACAGACGCAAGCGGCTGCCCCCTGAGCACAAAAAGCGGCTGCGCTATGCCGAAGCCGTAACCGTGGCGCTCTTCTTCCTCTCGCTGACGCTGCTGGTCGCCTATGAGTCGCACGCGAAAGCCCACCTCGCCCAGCGGCAGGTTTTCGCGCAGCTGGCCTCCAACCAGGCTCACCGGCTGACCGCGCAGTTTCATCAGGTCCGCGACAACGTGTTGGGCGGGATCTCTCATTTCTTTCGGAGCTCCGAACGGGTCAGCCGCGCCGAGTTCGAATCCTTCGCCGCCACCCTGCTCAGACAGAACGGCGTCTTCGGGATCGGCTGGCTGGAACGCATCAGCCAAGAGGACCGCGAGGCCTGGTCCAGCCACGCCCTGCTCGAGGGTTACCCGAACGCCAAGGTCTGGACACCGCCGGCCGGACTCGGGCCGAGACGGCCCTATGACTTGGAGGGACGTCCGCTGCTGTACCCCGTGCTGCACGCCCTCGAACTCCGCGGCGGAGGTCTCGTCGTCGGCCTCGATGAAGGGGCCTGTCCGACGCGGCGGGCGGCGATTGAGGAGACCGTGCGCAGCGGGCTCACCACCGCCACCCCTCCGCTGCAGCTGCACCTCTCCAGCGGCGGCGACGAAACGGGCCTGCTGGCCTATCGGGCAACCCGCACGGCGGACGGGACCGCCAGGCTGATGGGGATCGCCATGGTCGCCTTCAAGCCCAAGGATCTGCTTCAGGCCCTGCTGGGCCCGGTCCCGCCCGAAGCCCTTTCCTCCCACGTCACGATCCATCAGCTCTCTCAAACCCAGGAGCCCCCCTTGTTTGTGGCGGAATGGGGCCAAAACGGTGACACACAGCAAGGACTCCACATCCGCACGGCCCGCGAGACGGGCATGGTCTTCCCGATCTTCGCCTTCGGGTGCGCCTACGCTCTGACCTGCTCACCGGGCCGGGGCTTCCTCTCCTCCTATCCCGTCGATCCCGTCTGGCCAACCGTCGCGTCCGGCCTGACGATCACCGCGCTCCTGACGCTGCTGACCGTCTTTTTCATCCGACGGCACGCCGACCTCGAATTCCTGGTGGAGCGTCGCACCCAGGCGCTGCGCCTCAGCGAGAACAACTACCGGCTGGCCGAGGAGCGCGAGCACCTCCTCAACCAGATGCTCATGGCGATCCGCAACGTGAACCAGCTGATTGTGCGCGAGCAGAACATCGACAGCCTGCTGCACGCCGCGTGCAGGAACCTGACCGAAACGCTCGGCTACCGCACCGCCTGGATCACCCTGTTCGACGACGGCGGAGCCCTCTCCGCCTTCGCCTCGTCCGGCTTGGGCGACGCCGCCGAGAGCTTCCGCCAGAAAGTCGCGGAGCGGCACTACCCGCCCTGCATCCAAGCCATTCTGAGCGGACAGCGGATCGCCCTCAACCCGCCGTCCGAAGAAGTCTGCCCGTCGCTCTGCGGCGGCGACGCCCCTCGGGAGACGTGCATGGGCATGACCGCCCGGATCGAGTTCGAAAACCGCGTCTACGGCGTGCTGGCCGTCGCCCTGCCCTCCCCGCTCGCCCGTGACCGGATGGCCGCCAGCCTGTTCACCGAGCTCGCGGACGACCTGGGCTTCGCCCTGCACAAGATCGAAACGGCGGACGCGCTGGCGGAAAGCGAGACGCGCTTCCGTTCGCTCGTGGACGGTGCGCCAGACGCGATCTTCGTGCAAACCGGCGGAACCTTCGCCTTCCTCAACCCCAGCGCGGCAATCCTGTTCGGCGCGCCCTCCTGCGAGGCGCTGATCGGCCGCGCGGTCCTCGACTTCTCCCTTCCGGACAACCGCGATGCCGTCCAGGAGCGCATCCGGCGGCTGAACGAGAAGCGGCAGCCCGTACCCGCCATCGAGGAAACCATCGTGCGCTCCGACGGACAAGCCGTCGCCGTCGAGATCTCGGCCGTGCCGTTCCGCTTCTGGGGCGAAAACGGCGCGCTGGTCTTTGCCCGCGACATCAGCGCGCGCAAACGCGCGGAAGAGCAGCACCGCAAACTGGAAGAGCAGTTCCACCAGTCGCAGAAGCTCGAGTCCCTCGGCCAGTTGGCCGGCGGCGTGGCCCACGACTTCAACAACATGCTGCAGGTGATCCTCGGCAACACCGAGCTGCTGCTGCAGGAGTCGGTGCCGGAGTCGCCGCTCGCCGAGACGCTGCGCGACATCCGCAACGCGGGCCAGCGTTCGGCCGAACTCACCCGCCAGCTGCTGGCCTTCGCCCGGAAGCAGACCGTCGCACCGCGCCCGCTCGATCTGAACGCCACCATCGCCGACCAGCTCAAGCTCCTCGGCCGCCTGATCGGCGAGCACATCTCCCTGCGTTGGCTCCCCGGCGAAGGCTTGCCGCCGGTCAAAATGGACCCGGCCCAAGTGAACCAAATCCTCACCAATCTGGCCGTCAACGCGCGCGACGCCATCCGCGAACGCGGCACCCTGACCGTCGAGACCTCCCATCTCTTCGTCGACACGGAAGACACCTTCGACGAGCTCGATATCGGCCCCGGCCACTACCTGGTGCTGGCGGTCAGCGACGACGGCTGCGGCATGGACAAAGCGACGCGCGCCCACATCTTCGAGCCCTTCTTCACGACCAAGCCCACCGGCCAAGGCACGGGGCTCGGCCTGTCCACCGTCTACGGCATTGTCCGGCAGTGCGACGGGTTCGTCAACGTCTACAGCGAGCCCGGTCATGGCTCGACCTTCCGCATCTACCTGCCCAGCAGCACCGACACCGTCCCCGCGCCGTCGGCTAAAGCGGACGAAGCCGCCCACGCCTTGACGCCCCACACGGTGCTGCTGGTCGAGGACGAACCCTCCCTGCTCAACTTCGCGGTCAAACTCCTCAAGAAAATGGGACTTACCGTGCTCGCCGCCAAAGGCCCCGCCGAGGCCCTGCGCCTCGCCGAGGCCAATCCCGACGCGATCCATCTGCTGCTCACCGACGTGGTCATGCCGGACATGAGCGGGCGCGAGCTCCAGCTGCGGCTGCTCCAGCAGCGCCCCCAGCTGCGGACGCTCTTCATGTCGGGCTACACCGCAGACGTCATCGCCCACCACAACGTCCTCGACGAAGGTATCCATTTTTTACAGAAACCCTTCTCCGCGGCGGAGCTGCGGCATGCGGTCATCGAAGTCTTCAATGCGCCGTGCCCCACCGCACCTTCCCCGGACCCGACACCGGCCCTGCCCCCGCTTGAGCCGCCCTCGGCTTTGTGATACGTTTTGAGGCTGTATATTGTCAAAGGGTGCCCGACCGGGCCATACGCACCGGGGCTCCCGAACAGAACGGAGGGTGTGTGATGCGTCGCTGGCTGAGTCTTCTCCTGCTTCTTCCCGTGTTCTCCTTCGCGGCCGAGGCGCCGACTCGCCTCGCGGTCAGCGAGAACCGCCGCTACCTCGTGGACGCGTCCGGCCGGCCCTTCTTCTATCTGGCCGACACCGCTTGGGAGCTCTTCCACCGCCTCACCGAGCAGGACGCCGAGCGCTACCTCGCCCGGCGCGCCGAGCAGGGCTTCACCGTGATCCAGTGCGTGCTCCTCGCCGAGTTCGACGGCGTGCGCACGCCGAACGCCAACGGCGACCTGCCGCTGCTCGACAACGACCCGGCCACGCCCAACGAGACCTACTTCCGCCACGTCGACCGCGTCGTCGAGCGCATGCAGCGCCACGGCCTTGTGGCCGGCCTGCTCCCCACGTGGGGCGACAAGTGGAACCAAGCCTGGGGCAAAGGCCCGGAGATCTTCACTCCCGAGAACGCCCGCGCCTACGGCGCCTTTCTGGGCCGCCGCTACCGCGACCGCCCCGTGATCTGGATCCTCGGCGGCGACCGCCCCGTCAAAGACGACCGCCACCGCGCCATCATCGCCCAGATGGCCGAGGGCCTGCGCGCCGGCGACGGCGGCACCCACCTCATCACCTTCCACCCCTGCGGCCAGCAGCAGTCCTCGCAGTACTTCCACGACGCGCCCTGGCTGGACTTCAACATGTCGCAGACCGGCCACGCCCGCAACGCCAAGAACTACGAGTTCATCGGCCGCGACTACGCCCGCACGCCGGCCAAGCCCTGCCTCGACGGCGAGCCCGGCTACGAAGACCACCCCAACGGCTTCAAGGCCGAAAACGGCTGGCTCGGCCCGCACGACGCGCGCCGCAGCGCCTACTGGGCGGTCTTCTCGGGCGCCTGCGGCCACACCTACGGCTGCCATGCCGTGTGGCAGATGTGGGAGCCCGGGCGCGCGCCGGTCAACACGCCGCTCACCCCGTGGCAGGAGGCGCTCGACCTCCCCGGGGCGAACCAGATGCGCCACCTGCGCGCCCTGATCGAAGCCAAGCCCTACCTCACCCGCATCCCCGATCCCGCGCTCCTCAAACAGGGGCCCAAAGAGGAGTGGCGGCACGTCGCCGTCACCAGCGACCGCGCCCCGGGCCAGAAAAACGCCACCTTCATCATGGCCTACTTCCCGCACAACGTGGAGGCCGTGTTCGACACCTCCGTCCTCGCGAAGCCCAGAATGGACGTGGCGTGGTTCGACCCCCGCACCGGGCAAACCCACGGCCAAGGCCCGCGCGACAACAGCGGCGAACTGAAGATCGCGCCCCCGGCCGAGCGCCACCCCGTCGACTGGGTGCTCGTCCTGACCGCCGCCGACTGACGCCGCTGCCGCCGGTTGACAGCGCCCGCACTCTGTGCTATCTATGGAACCAGTTAATTGATTGGAACTCACGATGAAGCACGACGGCGAGGACTCACTCAAGGACGGCGGGGTTCCCAACCTCATCCGCGGGCTCGTCGCTCTCGAGCAGCTGGCCACGCATCCGCAGGGGCTGCTGGCGGCCGAGCTCGCGCGCCTGCTCAGCGCACCAAAGAACAGCATGGGGCGCATCCTGTCCGCCATGATGGAGCTGGGCTTCGTGATGAAGGGCCCCGCGGACAACCGCTACCGCGTGACCCGCAAGCTGCTGCACCTCGGCAGCGCCAGCCTGGGCGAACGTCATCTGGTCAGCGAGGCGCTCGAAGAGATGTACGCCGTGCGCGACCTGCTGGACGAAACCATCCTGCTGAACATTCCGATGGGCGACCACGGCATCACCCTCGAGCAGGTCCCGCCGCGCAAGCCCATCCACATCCGCGTCGAGCCGGGCGCGCGCTTCGAGCTCTACAACACGGCCCCCGGCAAACTCTTCCTGGCCTTGATGCCGGCGGGCGGCGCCACCGCTTATCTCAGCCGGAACAAGATCGTCAAGAGCGCGCCGCAGACACTCAGGCGAGAGACGCTCAAAGCCCAGCTGCCGGTGATCCGTAAGCAGGGGTATTCCGTTGACAGGGGCGAAGCGCTCGAGGGCTCGAACTGCGTTTCGGCGCCCATCCGCGACGCCAACGGGGCCTGCATCGGCGCCCTGACCGCCACCGGCTTCTCCGCGACCGTGACGGAGAGCCGCATGCCCAAGATCGGTGCCGTCCTGGCCGCCGCCACCGAGCGGATCTCGCGGCGTCTGGGGTGGAACGGCGAGCCGGTCGCCAACCGACAATAAACCGAATCGCACGGCCGCAAGAGGAAGTTCATGAAAAACCTGCTCGCTCTCCTTTTCGCGACGTCACTTCTCTGCCCGCCCGCGCCGGCCGCGTTGCCCGATGTGCTTTTTTCGATCGGCAAGGACGACCAGAGCCCCGCCGAATTCGCCCTCGCCCAAGGCGCGGGCTGGCAGAAATACAAAACCGCCTTCGCTCTGCCGGTCGTCTTCACCGTCGGCATTTCAACGCCCGGCACCGCTTGGCCCTACATCCATCCCAACACGGCCGACACCTGGGCCGGCGGCAAAACTCACCCCTTCACCGTGCGCTTCTCCCTGCCGGAGGCCCCCACCGGCGCGCTCACCTTCGTCGTCGGCCAGGTCAACGCGCTTTCCACCCCGACGCTGATCCTCTCCGTGAACGGCAAAGAGGCCGGCCGCGCGGCCGCGCCCGCCGGCTCCGGCGACGCCTCGGGACTTGCCGAGGGACGGACGCAGCCCGGCCGCACGCTCTTCACCATCCCCGCCGCATTCTTCCGTCCGGGCGGCAACGAACTGTCCCTCACACTCGACAATGGCAGCTGGATCATCTACGACTACGTCATGCTCTGCGCAAAAGTGCCGGCCGCGTACGCGCCCCCCGACCTCGAGCCGCGCGCCGTGGCGCTCCGCTCCGGGGTCTACGGGCTCTTCAACGAGATCGTCTTTGCCACGCGCAACAACGTCAACGACGGACACTGGTACGCGAATTTCGGCTACTACTGCACCTCGCCCGAGCGCCGCACCCACGGCACGCAGGGCCGCCTCTGCGCATGGAACCTCCAGACCGGCGCGCTGCGCCTGCTGGTCGACGATCCCGACGGCGCGGTCCGCGACCCCTGCGTGAGCTACGACGCCAGAAAAATCGTCTTCGCCTACCGCCCCGCCGGCACGCTCCACTACCACCTTTACGAGATCGGCAGCGACGGCCGGGGACTGCGGCAGCTCACGGATGGCGGCTACGACGACATCGAGCCCTGTTGGCTTCCGGACGGCGGCATCGTCTTCGTTTCCGGCCGCGCCCGGCGCTGGGTCAACTGCTGGCTCACGCAGGTCGCCACGGTCCACCGCTGCGACGCCGACGGCCGCAACGTCCGCATGCTCTCCGCCAACATCGAGCAGGACAACACGCCCTGGCCGCTGCCCGACGGACGCCTCCTCTACATGCGCTGGGAGTACGTCGACCGCAACCAGGTGAACTTTCACCACCTCTGGACCATGAACCCCGACGGCACACAGCACAGCGTTTTCTTCGGCAACCTGCATCCCGGCGGGCTCTTCATCGATGCCAAGCCGATGCCGCACAGCGACGACGTGCTGTTCATCGACTCGCCGGGCCACGGCAATGTCGAGCACAAGGGCTTTGTCGCGCGCGTTTCCGCCAAGCAGGGCCCCGACGCCCAGCAGAATCTGCGCCGCATCAGCAAGACCAACTCGTTCCGTGATCCGTGGGCCTTGGCAAACGACTTGTTTCTCGTCGCGCGCGACCGCGACCTCGTGCTCATGGATCACCTCGGCACCGAAAAGAATCTCTTCACGCTTCCGGAAGCCTTCACCAACTGCTGGCTGCACGAGCCGCGCCCGATCCAGCCGCGCGAGCGCGAACCGCTCATCGCCGACAAGACCGACCCCGCCCAATCCAACGGCGTCTTCTTCCTCGAAAACGTCTACGAGGGCCGCCAGATGGCCGGCGTCGCCAAGGGCACCGTCACGCGGCTGATGATCCTGGAGTCCCTGCCCAAGCCCATCAACTTCACCGGCGGCATGGACCCGCTCAGCTACGTCGGCACCTTCACCCTGCCGCGCGTGCTGGGCACCGTGCCCGTCGCGCCGGACGGCTCCGCACACTTCAGCGCACCCGCCCTGCGCCCGCTCTTCTTCGTGGCGCTCGACCGCCAAGGCCGCGCGGTCAAGCGCATGCAGAGCTTCACCCAGCTCATGCCCGGCGAGCGCCAGGGCTGCACCGGCTGCCACGAGCCGCGCACCAGCGCGCCGCGCCCCTACGCCGCCGGAACGGCCACCGCCGCGCGCCGCCGGCCCTCGGCAATCGACGCGTCGGACCGCGCCTTCGACGTGCCCGACTTCCCGCGCCACGTCCAGCCCGTGCTCGACCGCCACTGCGTGCGCTGCCACAACCCCGACGACCGCAAAGGCGGGGTCGACCTCTGCGGCGACCGCGGCCCGATGTTCTCGATGGGCTATTACAACCTCGTCGCCTGGGGCCAGATCGCCGACGGCCGCAACTACGCCAAGAGCAACTACGCCCCCTATGCGCTCGGGAGTGGCGGCAGCCCGCTCATGCGGAAGCTCGACGGTTCACACCACGGCGCCAAGCCCGCGCCGCAGGAGGTCGCCGCCGTCGCGCTCTGGCTCGACGCCAGCGCCCCCTACCCCGGCACCTACGCCGCGCTCGGCTGCGGCATGATCGGCGGCTACGAGCAGAACAAACAGGTGCTGGAAAACGACAAGGCGTGGCCCGATACCACCGCCGCGCAACCGGTCTTCGAGCAGCGTTGCGCCGCCTGCCACACCCACGACCGCAAACCGCTCCCGCGCCATCTGAGCGACGAGAACGGGCTCAGCTTCTGGGAGCCGAAGATGGACGATCCGCGCATCCGCGCGCACCGCCACAACCTCTTCGATCTGACGCGGCCCGAGAAGTCGCTCTTCCTGCGTGCGCCGCTCGCGCGGGAAGCGGGCGGCCTCGGCCTCTGCACTTCTGGGGGCGCGGACGGCCCGTCCGCAGTCTTCACCTCCACCTCCGACCCGGGCTACGCCGCGCTTTACGCCATGATCGACGCGGGCCGCCGGCGGCTCGACGCCATCAAGCGCTTCGACATGCCCGGCTTCCGGCCCCGCCCCGAGTACCTGCGCGAAATGAAGCGCTACGCCATCCTGCCCGAAGCCTTCGACATCGGAAAAGACCCCGTGGACACCTACGCCCTTGACCGCCAGTATTGGGACTCGTTCATCTATCGGCCGCCAAAATAAGGGCACAACGCCCCTTGGATCTCTTGTTTCTGCCATCAGGCCTCGACCTTGCGCAAAACGGCGCTTGTTTTTGCGCAAACCCCAGTGGCGCGCGCCTCATTTCCGGTGCTATACTGATTCTGCTGTTGTCGACTATATTCGTGCGGACCGTAATTATTTCAGGAGTAACGCCATGACCTGCCAAACGTATGCCGGTTTGATACTGTGTGCGGTGCTGACCCTCTCTGCCCAAGGCGACACCCTTGTGGATGCCGGGCAGTCCCTCACTGTGACGAACGCCGAAGATCTGGGCTTCAGCAACCTCCAACTGGGCAGCGGCGCCACACTGGTGTTTTCGGGAGCGGCCGCAAGCCCCGCCGGGCTGAACGAGTACACGCACACGGACGCCGGCGGTCTCGGCGTCCCTGGGGTCACCTCTTACGGCACATGGACCCGCTTCACAACCAACGCCTTCTGGGCCGGCACCAACATCTCGACGGCCTCCACCGAGTACATCTACACCGGCCGCTGGCTGATCCCGGCGGACGGGACCTACAGCGTCTACGAGCACATCGATGACGCCGCGCTGATCGCGATCGACGGCCGCACGGTGCTGCAGAATGGCTCTTACAACACCGCCACGTGCGTGCGCGACATCGCGCTGACGGCGGGTTGGCACGACCTTGAGCTGCGCCTCTTCAACAACGCCTTCGGCGGCGGCGTCATGTCCTCCAACCTGGCGAGTGGCCTGCTCTTCAGCCCCAGCAACGACCTGATCAGCGTCGCGAACCAGATCAACGCCTACCCGTTCGCCGACCCCGGCGACGGCAGCGTGCTGCGTCCCGTCCACAACGGAACGCTCTTCCAGAAAGTCTTCGTGGCGGAGAACGCGACCCTCGACGTCACGGCCCAAGGACTGGACGTGCCGCTGGCCTTGACAGGCGGACTGCTGCCCGCCTACACCGCAGGCAGCGCCAAGCTCACCGTGACGGGAGGCCCCGGCGAGCTGCAGCTGGGCACTCCCAACCTCGGCGCGCAGTACACGCCGTACAACGCGGATATCGCCTTCACCGGTGTCAGCGACCCCGCCGGCGTCACGTTCCGAGACTTCTCGACCTTGATCACGGTTCCAACCTCCTGCGCCTGGCGCGTCGCCAACAACGCCACGGTCGCGCTTTACGGCACGAACCTGTTCGGCGCCGGCGACATCGTGCTCACCAACCACAACCTCTACCTTCTCTCGCCGTTCGCTGCCGCCCCCGAGTCCGTCATCCGCGTGCAAGGCACCAACCTGACCGCCGCCCTGAAGCCCTGTTCCCTGGACTCGAACGGCTGGTGGTCCGGCAGGTCCGCCACCCTCACCAACGACATCTCCCTCGAAGGCATCAATTCGACCGCCCTCTTTCCGATCAACGTCGACCTCGTGATGCAAGGCACGATCTCCGGCACGGGCACGGTCACCAAGACCGGCAACGCCCGCACCGAGATCCTCGAGCCCTGCACCTTTGTCGGCCCGGTTTCCTGCTCCGACTTAGGCACCTTCGCCTTCCGCTCCAACACCGCGGGCCACTCCAACAACACCGTCACCGTCGGCGCGGGTGCGACGTTCGCGCTCTACCCGGCCGGTTACGGCACGGCCGACACGACCGCGTGGATCAAGACGCTGCGCGGCGGCGGCTCCTCCGGCAAGGTCTACGTCCCCGCCCGGCAGACCCTGACGGTGGACGCTTTAGAAGGCGCGCTGACGATCGAGGGCGGCGCGAACGCGATCGTGCACATCCACACGCTGGGCACGAACGCCGTGCTCTCGGTCACCGGACAGGCCGCCGTGCGCTTGGACGCAGCCGCACCGGGCGCCTCCCTGACCCTGGCCGGGCCGTCCACGCCGCTCTCCGTCACCGGCTCCGGCGTCGTGCTCGACGCGCTGACCCTGACCTCCGGCGCGGTGCCGGTCACGGGCGGCTTCACCGTCAACCTGCTGGGCGGCGGCGGCACGCTCCTCAAGCAGGGACCGGAGACGCTGCGGATCTACTTCAGCACCAACACTGCAGGCGTCAAGGTCGACCAGGGCCAGCTGGTGGTAGCGCCGCCCGCGCCCGAAACCGTCCTCGGCGAACTCCCCGCGCTCTGGCTCGACGCCTCGGCCAGCAACGTCTTCACGCAGTACAAGAGCTATGCGTTCACCAACGGGTTCATCAACATCGAACGCTGGAACGACTGCCGCCCGGGCGCGCCCTATTACGGCTACAACAGCCGCGGGAACGACAACCAACAGGTCTACCCCTACGTGATGACCGACAACCAGAACGGCAAACCCGTGGTCTCCATGGGGTCCTACCAGCTCATTCTCTCCCCGCCCTACATCGGCCCAGAAGGTGGCGGCATCGAGGCCCGCCGCCTGCCGCTCTCCACCAATCTCTACCCGCAGTACGCGGTCATGATGTTCGGCAGCCAGCAGGGCGGCGGTGCGGCCGCCGTCGGCGGCGACCCGGCCTTCAACCGCGCCGGCTGGAGCTCCAACGACTTCCGCAATCCCGCCACGCCCATCCTGTCGAACGGAGCCTACCCCGTCTGGACCAACGGCGTCGCCGTGACCGCCACCAACACCGGCTTCAGCGGCGGCTACCAGATCCTCTCCCTCAACACCAAAGGCCTGCTCGTCAACGCGCTCGGCTGGCGCACCGACAACACGACCGCCGGCGGACAGAACTATGGCGAAGTGCTGCTCTATACCAACGCGCTGACCACGCTCCAGCGCATGACGGCCGAAGCCTACCTCGCCGCCAAGTGGGGCCTCCCCTACCCGTACGTCATGCCGCTCGCGACCGCCACCGTGGCCACCGGCGCCACCTTGGAAATGGGCGGGGCTTTCTCCGTCGGGGCCCTCTACGGCGCGGGCAGCCTGACCGTTTCCACCGCCTCAGCCTTCACGCTCGCGGGCTTCTTCACGGGCTCCGTGTCCCTCAGCGACGGATCCACGCTCGCCATCCCCGACCTGCCCGCGCCGCCCGGCGACGAGACGGTGCCCGCCTCTAGCCTGACCGGCTGGTATGACCCTTCGCTCACCAACCGCGTCGTGCTCGGCGGCGCCTACACGCCCTCGCGGCCTCTGAACGTCGCGGCGCTCTACGACCGCACCACCACCAGCCGCTATCTGCTCGGCACCTGCCCGACCGACATGAGCTTCGACCGTCGTCCCTTCCTGGCCGTCACCAACGGCCCGTGGGGCACGCCGCTCCACTGGCTCGACTACACCAACTACTACGGCGACAGCAACGGCAACACGCTGCGCATGTACCGGAATCCCGCCTTCATCGGCACCGCCGACACGGGCAATCTCACCCCCACCAACGTGCAAACCGGCTTCATCGTGCTCGACAGCTCGCGCGGCGGCGGCGTGCCCATCACCCGCAATGTCGACGCCAACCAAGTCTTCACCCGCAGCAACCCGCAGTCGGTCGCCTCGCCCATCTGGGGGTCCTCCACCGCCAGCGCGGTCACGAACGGCCAGACCTTCCTCGACGGCGTCTCGGTCAACGGGTACGCGCGCGGCTACAACGGCACCCCCGAGCTGCTCTCCTTCGTCGCGACCAACGCCGTGCAGGCCGCCTTCTTCGGCTACTACGGCGGCGGCGACCCGGCGAACGGCAACAAAAACCGCGAGCGGCTGGGCGAGATCATCCTCTTCGAAACGGCGCTGAGCGACGGCACGCGCGCCGGCATCGAGGCCTACCTGATGAAGAAGTGGCTGGGCAAAGCCCGCGCCGGCTACAGCGACGCCACAGCCGCCACGGTCGCCGGCTCGGGCACCGTCACCGCCGCGTTGCCGCAGCAGCTGCCGGCCTTGTCCGAGACTTTCACCGGCACCGTCGCGCTGTCAGGCACGGCGTTCGATTTCACGCTCACCACCAATGCGGTCGGTGCCCACGTGGTGACGCCCTCGATCTCCGTCCCCGGCTCACTCGCCGTCGCGGCGGCAGGCACGGTTTATGTGCACTTCACCGTCAAGCCGCCAGCCGGCACCTATCCGCTCATCACCTGTGGCGCGACCGCGGGCGAAGGGTTCGCCAACTGGGCACTCGCCACCGACGGGGACCTGCCGGCGGGAACCGTCTCGCTGAAGGAGACCGAGACCGCGCTGAGTCTCTCGGTCACGTCACCGGGCACGTTGTTCCTGCTGCAGTGACGGTAACGGCCCTTCGCAAAACCGATAGTTTTTTTGCGCAATCCGAATGGTTTGAACGAACCATACGTGTTACATTTATTTCCATAGTTTAATGTTTTTGAATTTCGCATGGCGGATTTGGAGCGCACATGAAAACCAACACTGTTCTGACTGTCTTGCTGTCTACCGCCCTGTCCCTTCCCGCAGGGGCGGATACCCTCGTCGGAGCCGGCGAGACCCGCGTGGTCACCAACACCGAGAGTCTCAACCTCGCCGCGGCCCCTCTCCAGCTCGGCACCGGAGCCACGCTCGTTTTCGGGGGTGCCGCAGTCGGCACCCCCGGTCTAAACGAATACGTGCGCACCAACGCCACGGGCTGCGGCCTGCCGTGCGTGACCGCATACGGCGATTGGGCCCGCAGCGTCACCAATCTTTATTGGGCCGGCACCAACATCACGGCGGCCCAGACCGAATACATCTACACGGCCCGCTGGCTTGTTCCCCAAGACGGCACGTACAGCTTCTACGAGCACATCGACGACGCCGACGCCATCGCCGTCGACGGCACCGTCCTCATCCGCAACAGCCAGTGGAACACCGAGACCTGCACGCGCGACGTCGCGCTCACCGCCGGCTGGCACGACTTGGAGGTCCGCATGCAGAACGGCGTCGGCGGCGGCGGCATCGTCAATGGCACGCTGAAGAGCGGGATTCTCTACAGCCCGAGCAACGATCTCATCAGCGTGGCCAACCAGACCAACGCCTTCCCCTTCGTCGACCCCGGCGACGGCAGCGTCCTGCGCACTGCCCGCAACGGCTGCCTGATGCAAAAAACCATGATCGACGGCGAAGCGACGTTCGATCTCACCGGTTACGACATGGCCGCGCCCCTCCGCTTGGCTGGCGGTCTCATTCCGCTGACCAACGCCGCCGTCACCGCCAAGTTGACCGTGAACGGACAGGGCGAGCTGAGCTTCGGCGCCTCCGGACTGGACATCAACTACCCGCCCTTCAACTCAGATGTCGTCTTCAGCAACGCGGCGTCCGTCACGGGCGTGACCTTCCTCGACCAGAGCACGGTCTTCGCATGGCCGACTTCTTGCGCGTGGCGCGTGGCGGACGGCGCAACCCTTGCCCTCGCCGGCAAGAATTTGCTGGGCGACGGCGACGTCACGCTCACCAACCACAACCTCACCGTCTTGGGACCGCAGTCCGTCGCCGAGGACGCCACGGTCCACGTCCGGGGAACCGACCTGACCGTCACCGTTAAGCCCTGCGTCTTCGATTCGCTGGGCTCATGGTATGGGGCCGCCATGACCCTCACGAACGACATTTCGCTCGAGGGTTCGGGACCGTCGCTCAATCTGCCGGTCAACGCCGACCTCTATCTCCAAGGCAAGATCACCGGCACGGGCACCGTGTACAAGACCGGCAACGGACGCGCACAAATCAGAGAGGCGAGCACCGTCGTCGGCGACATCATCTGCAACCAGACCATCCTCATTTTCGAGGCTTCCACCGCCGGTGACTCCAACAACACCGTCACCGTCAACGCCACGGGGGCATTTGCCCTTTATCCCGCGGGCTACGGGAGCTCACCCACCGAAGCCTGGATCAAGACGCTGAAAGGCGCCAACATGTCCGGCAAGCTTTACGTTCCCCAATACCAGACGATGACTGTCGACACCTTGGAAGGCGCGCTCACGCTCGAAGGCGGCAACGCCTCACTGCACATCCACACGCTGGGAAGCAATGCCGCCGTCTCCGTCACCGGCACGCTCGCCGTCTCCGTCGACACGGTGTGTCCCGGCGCCTCGATCACGCTGGCCGGCGCCGCCACACGGCTCGCGGTCTCCGGCACAGACAACGTGCTCGACACGCTCATCCTCTCTTCCGGCGCGATCCCCGTCTCGGGCGCCTTTACGGTCAACCGGCTCAGCGGCGCGGGCACGCTCGTCAAGCGCGGCGCCGAAACCCTGCGCGTCAACTTCAACCTTGGAGCCGGCAACGTCCAAGTCGACGCCGGCAAACTCACGCTCGCCGCGCCCGACCCCGCAGGCGTGCTCGGTAGCCGGCCGGCCCTCTGGCTCGATGCCGCCGCGCCGGGGGTCTTCACCCAATACCAGAGCTATCTTTTCACCAACAATTTCAAGGTTATCGAGCGCTGGAAGGACTGCCGTCCGGGCGCACCTTATTACGGCATCAACACGCGCGGCGAAAATAATTTCCAGGTCTACCCTTATGTCATGACCAACAACCAGAACCACTTGCCGGTTGTTTCGATGGGCTCGTACCAGGGCTATCTCTCTGCTGAATACGGCGGCCGTCTCGAGGCGCGGCGACTTCCCCTTTCCACCAACCTTGCCCCGCAATACGTCGTGATGATGTTCGGCAGCCAGAGCGGCGGCGGTGCAGCCGCCGCCGGCGGGGACTGGGCGATGCGCCGGGCCGGCTCGGCCGTTGCCGATTTCCGTAATCCCGCCACGCCCATCCTGGCGGAGAACTACCCGGCATGGACCAACGGCGTGGCCGTGACCGCCACCAACACCGGCTTCAACGGCGGCTACCAGATCCTGACCCTCAACACGAAAAGCAAGATCGTGAACGCGCTCGGCTGGCGGACCGACTACCAGAACGCCGGCGGACAGAACTATGGCGAAGTGCTGGTCTACACCAATGCGCTCACCGACCTCGAGCGCATGACCGCCGAGGCCTACCTCGCCGAGAAGTGGGCGCTGCCGTATCTGAACGCGCTTGTCCCGTCCGCCACGGTCGCGGCCGGGGCGGAGCTGGAGATCGGACAGACCTTCAACGTCGGTCAGCTTTACGGCGATGGCACGATCACGATCGCCAAAAGCTCAGACTTCACCCCCGGCGGACTTTTCCGCGGAACCCTGCAGCTCAGCGGCGGCGTCCTTCATGTCGCGGACCAGCCCGCGCCCCCCGGTCCCGAAGCGGTACCCGCCGCCGACCGCTCCGCCTGGTTCGACCCCAGCCAGACCAACCGCGTCGTGCTGGGTGCCGCCTACACCCCCACCCGGCCGTTGACCGTTACCGGCCTGCTTGACCGCGAATCGGACGGGCTCTACCTGCTGGGCACCTGTGGCGGCGTCTCCACCAACAGTGTCGACCGCCGCCCCTGGCTGGCAGCAGCCGCCGGTCCCTGGGGGGAGACGCTTCACTGGCTCGATTACCAGAACATCTACGATGAGAGCCGCGGCAACACGTTGCGCATGATGCGCGACCTCAGCAAGCTCGGCACCGAATACACGCAGAACACCGTCACCAACGTCCGCACCGGCTTCATCGTGTTGGACAGCTCGCGCGGCGGCGGCGTGCCGATCACCTACAATGTGTACGCCGACCAGGTGATCCGCCGCGACGGTCAATCGTACGCTGCGCCGATCTGGGGTGCCGGCACGACCAACATCGTTCGCGACGCACCCACCTGGCTCGACGGCCAGCCGGTCAACGGCGCGGCCACCGGCTTCCGTGGCACCGAGGAGTTGCTCTCCTTCGCGGCGAACGTCGTCTTTCAAGCCGGCTACTTCGGCTATTTCAGCGGTGACAACGTCGCCACGCCCAACCGCGAGCGCCTCGGTGAAATCATCCTCTTCGAGTCTGCGCTAAGCGATAGCACTCGCGCCGCCATCGAGGCCTACCTGATGAAGAAGTGGCTGGGCAAAGCCCGCGCCGGCTACAGCGACGCCACAGCCGCCACGGTCGCCGGTTCGGGCACCGTCACCGCCGCGTTGCCGCAGCAGCTGCCGGCCTTGTCCGAGACTTTCACCGGCACCGTCGCGCTATCAGGCACGGCGTTCGATTTCACGCTCACCACAAATGCGGTCGGCGCCCACGTGGTGACGCCCTCGATCTCCATCCCCGGCTCACTCGCCGTCGCGGCGGCAGGCACGGTTTATGTGCACTTCACCGTCAAGCCGCCCGCCGGCACCTATCCGCTCATCACCTGCGGCGCGACCGCGGGCGAAGGGTTCGCCAACTGGACGCTCGCCACCGACGGGGACCTGCCGGCGGGAACCGTCTCGCTGAAGCTGACAGGGACCGCGTTGAACCTCGCGGTCACGTCGCCCGGCACGCTGTTCCTGCTGCAGTAAGCCGGGGGTTACGCAAAACTAATAATTATTATGCGCAAAATCCGGTAGTATCCGGCGGCGGGCTTCGCGTAAGATGATGACGCTGTTGATCCGGGCAGGGACGGGCGGCCCGTCCGTCCGGACAAGCACGCCCGCACAAGCTATCCAGGGAGTTTACGTTCATGACCTCGAAAATCGACCCGTCCACACTGAAGATCACCGACGTCCGCTTTGCCGACATCGACGGCGCGCCCAAGCGCTGCACCCTCATCAAGGTCTACACCAACCAGGGCCTGATCGGCTACGGCGAGGTGCGCGACGCCTCCAGCCGCACCTACGCCGCGATGCTCAAGAGCCGCATCCTCGGGGAGAACCCCTGCAACGTCGAGAAGATCTTCCGCCGCATCAAGCAGTTCGGCGGCCACTCGCGCCAGGCCGGCGGCGTGTGCGGCATCGAGGTGGCGCTCTGGGACCTCGCGGGCAAGGCGTGGGGCGTGCCCGTGTGGCAGCTGCTCGGCGGCAAGTTCCGCGACACCGTGCGCATCTACTGCGACACCGACTCCGAAGGCGGCGGCCGCGACATGGGCAAGGCCCTCAAAGAGCGCATGGCGCAGGGCTTCACCTACCTCAAGATGGACCTCGGCATCGAGCTGCTGATGAGCCACCCCGGCTGCCTCAGCGCGCCCGGCGGCTTTCTCGAGACCATGCGCCACTACAAGAAAACCGTTTTTTCTACCCCGCACGGCTCCATCGACCCGCGCGCCATGCGCGGCGAGGCCTACGAGCTCTTCAGTACCGCCCACCCCTTCACCGGCATCCACATCACGGAGAAGGGGCTCGACTTCCTTGAGCAGTACATGGCCGACGTCCGCGCCGAGATCGGCTACGAGATCCCGCTCGCCATCGACCATCTGGGCCACATCCCGCTCGAGGACTGCATCAAGCTGGCCAAGCGCCTTGAGAAGTTCAACCTCGGCTGGATGGAAGACCCCGTGCCGTGGCAGATGACCGACCAGTATGTCCGCCTCGCCCAGTCCACCACCACGCCGATCGGCACCGGCGAGGACATTTACCTCAAAGAGGCTTTCATGCCGCTCTTCAAATCCGGCGGCCTCGCGGTCGTCCACCCCGACGTGCTCACCGCCGGCGGCATCATGGAGACCAAGAAGATCGGCGACCTGGCCGAGGACCACGGCGTCGCCATGGCAATCCACATGGCCGAAAGCCCGATCGCCTGCATGGCCGCCGTGCACGTCGCGGCCGCCACGCGCAACTTCACCGCGCTGGAAGTCCACTCCGTGGACGTGCCGTGGTGGGAGGACCTCGTGACCGGCCTGCCCAAGCCTCTCATCAAAGACGGCTTCATCGCCGTCCCGAACGCCCCCGGCCTCGGCATCGAGGCGCTCAACGAGGCGCTCATCAAAGAGAAGTGCCACCCGCAGTTTCCCGAGCCCTGGGCCTCCACCGAGCAGTGGGACAACGAGTGGGCCAACGACCGCCAGTGGAGCTGAGGGGAAGAGAAGGCGGCAGACTGTTGGCTGTAGGCCAACCCCTGAAGACGCGGCGCTCCGCCGCGTCTCATTCTTTGTCGCCGGCCGGAAGTCGCGGGTCGCGCGTCCGCCGCACCCCTTGCGCCACCCGACCCGCCCCCCGCTCAAAAGACGCGAAGCAGGGTGCCGTTGCTGTACGAGTAAGCCGAGACCTGATAGCCGCCCGCGCCATCCGGCGAGGTTTTCAGCCCGACAGGGCTGTAAACCTCGCCATTCAGCGTGAACGTCATCTGATGCGCAGGCGGCAGGCTCAGGCTGGTCCCGTTGACAAAGGGAATGCCGGCCTTGAACTCGGCCTCGGTGTAGCCCGTCAGCGCGACCGCCGCGCCCGGAGCCATCGTCAGATTGGCGATGCGCAAGAGAGACGCGCCGGTTGCCTTGTCTTTGGCCAGGATGCCGCCGCTCTGCACGGTCACCCGGTCCACCGTGCCGGTGCCGCTGAGCGAGGCGGTGCCCGGAATGATCAGCGCCTTGCCAGAAGCCAGCTGAACCGTCCCGTCCACCCGCGAAACCGAGCCGACACCATTGGTGAAATCCTGATTGCGGTTGTGCAGATCCAGCAAGCCGGCACCTTCGATCTGCACGCCGCCTTGCAGCGTCACCAAGCCGCTGCTGCCCAGCTCGACCTCGCCCTTCTCAACCGCGACGGGGCCGGTGAAAGAGGTGCTTCCTTTGAGAATGAAGATGCCGGCGCCCTTCTTGGTCAACTTCCCGTGTTCGCCCGGAGCGTCAGGCAGCGCAAGGCCTGTTTGAACCGTGTAGCCGTTCGAGTCGAGCACCAGACCGCGCGCGGTCAGCACATGCCCCAGAGGCGTGCTCTGATTGTCCATGATGAAGTCGCTGTTGCTTTGCCGGGCCTCCAGCGTTCCGCCGTCAAAGAACACATTCAAGGTTCCCCACCAGCCGCGAAGCTGGTTGACCGAGAGCACGCCGTTCACCAGATAAACCTCGCCGGTTGCCCCCGCAGCATCGACAAGGTATTGCGTGCCGAGAACGTTCAGGCGTCCGCCGTTCATGATAATTTTTGAAACCGGAGACGAAGCTGAGGTACCATTAGCGACCATACGCAAGTAATAGGTGTCGATCTGCCCGCCGGTCATTTGCAACACGCAGGCGCCTTTCGAGCCTACGTCAAGGTAGTTGCTCGTTTCCACCTTCAGATAGCCACCGCTCACATCGATTCTGCCCGAAGAGCCGGTATTCAGCGTCGTTTTCAAATATTGATTTTGGCCAGACACATACGTTTCTCCGCCAGAGATCGTCAGATGTCCCTCCTTGCTGTTGCCGACCACCAACCCCCCTGTAAAGATATTGGTTCCGCCGGAAATAATCATGTTTCCGACGCCGCTCGATCCGCAGAAAGCAGACGACCGGTTAGTGAAAAAGCCTCCCGCCAAAATCAGCGTTCCCGTTGCCGAGGCGTTGTTGCCGACGTAGATCCCGTTTGCCAGCCGGACAAAGCCGTTCGACACCGTCATCGTCCCAATGCCGGAATTGCCGACAAACACGGTCGCCTCCGCATGCAGCGCGCCATTCACGACCGACAGGCTGCCGGTCGAGCCCGCCAGGTTGCCGATCACGCAAGAGGCCGTCCGGTTCGACATGGTCCCCCCGCTCTGCACATACCCGCCGCTGGCGCCGGCCTCGTCGCCGATCGTCAGGTTATTGCACGAAACCGATCCGCCGTTCATTTCGAAAGCGCCGCGGCTCCCCCCGTATCGGCCGACGTAGATCAGGCTGTTCACAAACGCCTCGCCGCCGTTCACAACCATCCGGCCGTCGCCGCGCATGCCCGCCTGAATGCTCCCCGTCTTATTCGACAACACGCCGCCGTCGAGGGTGACCAGACCGGCCGAACGGGCCTGGGTGCCGATTTCCAGGTCGCCGGCAAGGCTCACCCAGCCGTTGGTCTGAACCCATTCGCCGTAGCCGAAAGGCCCGTTTCCGACACTCACCAGCTGCAGCGTGGACGTTGAGCAGCCCGTCACCCGGAACGAGCCGTAGCAGTTTGTGCTGAGGCCCATCGTGAGCGACGACTTGACCTCAAGCTCACCCCCGGCAACCGTGACTTTTCCCGTCGTGTCGCACAAGCCGTTTTCAAAGTTGCCGACCACCAGGTCGGCGTTCGCGGTGAACTTTCCGCCGGAGATGTTCAGCACGCCTTTGGCGCCGGCCCGATGCCCCACTTCAAAGCGGTTGCGGCAGGTGAACGTGCCAGCGTCAAGGTTCAGCACGCCCGTGGCTTTGTAGGCATTGCCCAGCCAGTTGGGCCCATAGGTGAAGAAATCGCCGCCCGTGATGTTCACCATGCCGACAGAGGTTGCCGTCGCATCGCCGACGCTGAAGTAGTTGCTGACCATCATGACGCCGCCGGCAAGAGTGACAAGGCCGGTCGAAGCGTTGCCCTGACCGCACCAGAGGTGAGACCTCAAGACCACGGTCGCATTGGAAACCGTCAGAGACGTCATCTTGCTGCCCGTGCTCCACTGCGAAGTCACCCAAGCCTCGTTGGTGACCGCATGCGTGCCGCCCTTGATTGCGAGATGCGCATTGTCCAGCCTGACTTTGCTGATTTGGCTGCCGGTGTTGGCTCCGAGCGTCAGAAACGAAGGCTGAGCATCATTGAAACAGCCCAGAACGATCCCGTCGCCATCCAGCAGCACGCTGCCGTTATCCAAGCTGACCTTGCTGTTGAGCCCCGCGGCCTCAAACGACAAGCCCTTGGAAAGCCCCCAGGCGTACCCGCCCAGATCGAACGCCGCTTCGCCGCCATCCGTCGAGTTGAAACTGGCCTTGTCGTTTGTGACGCTCCCGGTGAACGAAACCGCGTAGGAGCCATTGTCTGGGAAGACACACGTGTCCGCCAGACCGGGGACCGACCCGCCGACCCAGTGCGCCGTGTCGGAAAACGCGCCCGTCCCGTTCTGCCAACTGATCGTGTCCGCAAATCCCTGCGAAGCCACCACCACCGCCACACTGACACACCGCACACACACGCTGAGGTTCATGACGCTCTCCTTGTCAAACAGGCCCACTCAACAAAAATTTAATAGTCTGATTTTGCGAGAAGGTTGCCGTCCTGTAAAGGGTATTCTGCTCAGCGTTCGGCGTACGATGGTCATGCAGGCTTACAGGCCCCCTTCAGTTTCCGACCGCATCAGGCTTGTACGTCCACCCGAAATCGTTGCGGTACGCCATGAGTTTGGTCATGCCGCCGTCGACGGAGAGGTTCTGGCCCGTGATGAAGCCGCTCCTCGGGTCGCACAGAAACATCACGTCGTGGACGATGTCGGCCGATGCTCAACGGGAGAAGTTGGCCCACGGGTGGGCGGACGTGCCGGACGTGGCCAACGAGCCCCCGCTGCTGACCACCGGCCCGTATGTGTCGTTCGTGGTGATGCTGAAATTGCTCGTGTGCCCCGCGCACATGTTTTTCAGAATCAGGTTGTCGCTCGTCGATTCGCACAGGATCCCGTACGGCGCACTTCCGGCGTAGCAGGAGACCTGGTTATCGGCGATGCGGTTGTTGCGCGCTTCCTTCACGTAAATGCCGCTCGCCGTGTGCTGCCGGATCACGCAGCCCACGACGCTGTTGCCGTCGCAGCGCCCCGAGCTGCCGTTGAAATAGACGCCGTAGCTGCCGTTGCCGTCCACCGTGCAGGCGGAAAGCGCGTTGCCGTCGCACTGGCCTCCCGTGCCATACAGATAGATGCCGTAGCTGTTTCCGCTGAGTGTGCAATCGCTGATGACATTGCCGTCACACTGCCCCAAGTAGCCGTAGATGTAGATCCCGCGCGCCGCGTTCCCGCTGATCCGACACCTGGCGATGGTGTTGCCGTCGCACTGGCCATCGTAACCGCTGAGGTAAACCCCGTGCGAGCCGTTGCCGCTGATGCTGCACGCGGTCACGGCGTTGCCGACGCATTGCCCGTAGGCGCCGCTCAGATAAAGGCCCTGGTTGCCGTTGTTGCAGATCGTACACCTGTCGAGGGTGTTGCCGTTGCAGCGCCCGGTGGAGCTGTACAGATAACAGCCGTAAAAGGCGTTTCCGACCAGCGAGCAGTCGGCGATCACGTTGCCGCTGCATTGGCCCCCTTGGCCATAGAAGTAGACCCCGTAGTTGCTGTTGCTGGACACGTTCAGGCCTTCAAAGCGGTTGCCGACCACCTGTTCGGCATACACGCCCATGCCGAAATTGCGCAGGCCCCCGTTGCGGACGACGACGCTGTTCAGAGGAACCGCGGCGGTACCGGCCAGATACACCCCGTAATCCGTGCTCCCGAGATCCCCGGAGAGCGTGAAGCCCATCAGGTCCAGGGTGACGCCGCTAGCCGAAACCGTCACCCCGTGCGTGGTGCTGGAGAGGCTCCCGGCGAGCTTCGCGGAACAGGGCCAAGCCAGCGTCACCGGGACTTCGCTCAGGATCAGCTGCAGCTGATTGCCCGCCACCAGATCGTAGTTGCCGGTGTTCGCCCGGACGATGTTATCCGCGATGAAAGCGCCTTTGCCGGTCACCCGCAGCCCCGTCACATTGCCCTCGAGCCGACAGTCCCGCACCACGGAATTCCCGCTCACCCGAATCCCCGTGTCAGCCCCGTAAACCTGACAGTCCCGGACGGTACAGCCGTTCCCGACCGAAATCCCGTACCGGCCGCCGCTCACCCGCAGCGACTCGATCCGTCCGTTCAGCCCCACCGACGCGCCGGTCGCGGCGGCCACACCGACGCCGTCCTGCGTCAACAGACTGAGCACGCCGTTGTGGATGCGGAAGTTCTTGCAGACATCGTCGAGCACGACGGCGTTCTCGCCCTCGCGCGACGTGATGGTGAAGCCCATCAGGTCGAGGGAGACGTTGTCGGCCAAGACCGTCACCGTCCCTTGCAGATTGTCCGTCAAATAATAGGACCCCGCGCGCTCGATCGCGACCGGTGCCCTGTCGAGCGGGATACGCGGCTCCACCTGCTCCAGCATTTTCATCGTGGGTGCAGGTGCGCCCGGCGGAGTCAGACTTCCCTGTGCGAGGACTGCGGATGCCCGGCAGAAGAACGCGGCTGCACAGGCCAACACGATCATGCGTGACGGGGTAGAGCTCATGGCCGACCTCCGAATTTTTGTCCGCAACCCTGTTCTGTCCGGAAAAGAGCGTGCGGACATGATCAAGGATATTTCAAAACCGTTGACGGTATCTTATGCGTGATCGTGTTTTCTGTCAAATTTTCTGAGGGCGCGGACGTCTTCGTGGGCGCATCTCCGTTTCACTTGCTTGGGTCAGGCGGCTGATGCCATCCACAGGGAGTCGAGTTCGCCGTTCCAGTATCTGACGACGATATTGAGCAGAGCGGCGAAGCCTTCCTTAGACCAGAACTG
>Ga0209099_1000108_pt1 | contig 92688 bp, 75 predicted proteins | sample AD_JPNHW2_MetaG_FD_184430 | JGI IMG/M metagenome (GOLD analysis project Ga0209099, IMG submission 184430) | Active sludge microbial communities of municipal wastewater-treating anaerobic digesters from Japan - AD_JPNHW2_MetaG (SPAdes) (version 2) | ecosystem: Engineered > Bioreactor > Anaerobic...
TTTAAAAATGCCGCCGATGACAACCCAGTTGATAAAGTGCGGAACCGTCGTCACCGTCTGAATGCCCTTCTTGAATCCTTGTGCCCGCATTTCATTGAACATCAGTGCCAGAATGATCGGCGCCGGAAAATTGATGACATAGCCGAGTGCTGCGTACATAATGTTATTGCGGAGCGCCCGCGGGAAATCGCTCATTCGCATCAGCCCGACCAAATTTTCCATACCGGTCCAGGCTTTAAACCCGGCGGCGGATGTGTATTCGCAGAATGCCGTAAACATTCCGGGCATCGGGACGTATGTAAAGATAACATACATTAAAACTGCCGGCAAGATCATCAGATACACGATCAGATCTTGAGGCGAGAGCCCCCATGGCCTCGGTTCCACTTTTTGTAACGGGCTCCGAACCTCTTCAACTTCGGTCCGTGTCGCAACGCTCATAAGTAAAGGCACCACCTTTGATAGATATAGGAATTTCTGAACAGACAGATACCCAGTTCAGTGTTCTAATTCATTATAACCGTTGTTTGTATATTTTTAAATGATACTATTTTAACATTTATGGTACTAATTTAACATTTTGCCTTATTCGTGGCAATTTCGTGTAAATTTGTTTTTTTCTTACTAATTCATCTGTTCGCCATAAGGAAATTCAGACGTAATATTTTTAATTAGTCGTCATTTTTACTAATTATATTTAAAATTACATCTCTTTTATTGGCTCTGTTGTTTTTATATGATTGTGCAATATGCACAATCCGTTACACCGAACGCTGCCGAAACTGATTTGGCGATACCCCGTAATACTTTTTAAAAATACGAATAAAATAACCGGTATCATAATAATGCAGTTTTTCGGCGATGGCATAAATTTTAAGATTCGTCTCCGTCAGCAGCCTTTTTGCCTCCTGCATTTTGCAGTCGCAGACATAGTCGGTGAAAGCAATTCCCTCTGCCTGCTTAAACACTTTGGACAGATAGTTTGGGTGGATGCCGAGATATTCCGCTACGTTGACCAACGAAAAACTCTCATAGACCATCTCCTGAATATAGCGCTTTGCCCGCTGCACAAGAGCCACCTGAGAGCGGTTTGATTCACCGCCGGAGGAGACGACAATCTCGTTCTTTCCGTACATTTCACTATTGCGTACCATATCGAGAAGTGTCCGGTATGCGGGAAAGAATCCGACTTTTCCATTAAAACGCTCTGAGATATAGACCGAAACCGAGATGCCGTTTTCATTGAAAATCGACTTGATGCCCGTAAACCGGGCACGTACCAATTCTTCATTCAGCGAGCCGTTTATTACAGCGGTAAGCCGTCCGCCGAAAAACATGAAAACAATTGTAATATTCGGAAAATCCCGTTTGATCTGTTCCGCGAGGTAACTGTAATAAAATTCGGCATTTGCAGCATTATCGAGGCCGCCGAGCTCAATCGAACAAATCGCGCCGCCGGAAAAGTCGAAACCGAGGTCGTAGCGGTTCCGGAGCTGATCGTATCGGTCATCATTGTCGCGGCCGAGGGCTGAAAAGTCTTCGTTCATGGAAAATGAGAGATATTCGGAGATACTTTTTTTAGGCAGCTCAATAGTTTTGAGGCCGAGAAAATATTTCTTGCGCATCTCATAAACCTTTTGAAGCAGGGACATCTCATCGACCGGTTTTTCAATGTAATCATCGGCGTCGTACATGAACGACTGGCGCACCGCTCCGAATGAACTGTCCCCCGAGAGCATGATTACTTTGATGCCCCCATACTGTTGTTTGACAATTTTCAACAGATCGGTACCGAGCATATCCGGCAAATGCAAGTCCATAATGCAGAGTTGGATGATGTGTTCTTCAAGCCGTGTCAACGCCTCCTGGGAGTCGACAGCCTCATATATCGCGATACCGTCCCCCGCTCTTCTGCAGATACTGCGAACGTGCGCGCGGATGTTCATATCGTCATCTACAATCAGAATGTTAAACATCTTCTTCCTCCACTTCAAAGTCCTCAAGCTGGTGAATTACCGGCTGCGGTTTTTCCGCCGCCATTGTTACCGTTACTTTCGTATAGCATCCCTGGCGGCTTTTCAGTTTAATTCCGTATTGATTGCCGTAATAAAGCTGAATCCGTTTCTGCGCATTTACAAGGCCGGATTCACTGTGCGAGTTTTCGTCATCAAGCAGCTGTTGAAATACTTCTAATCGGTTTTTATTGATGCCCTTGCCGTTGTCAATAATCTCGAAGACGAGTTTCTCCTCCATACGGTAGGCTCTTATGATAATGATAAATCGTTTGCGGGAAGAATCGAAGCCGTGAACCACCGCGTTTTCGACAATCGTTTGGACAATCAGATTGAGCATCTCAATGTTTTTGATATTTTCTTCGCATTCGATGCGGAATTCAAAATTACTGTATTTGAATTCGCATATTTTCAAATACATCTCGCAGCAGAGCAAAACATCCCCGACGCCGAGAAAATCGTTTCCCTTGTTAAAAACCAAACGATACATCTTTGAAAGGTATCCCGTGATCCTGTTGACGTCGACAATTTCGCCGGCATTGGCCTTATAGGCGATCGAATCAAGTGTGTTATATAAAAAGTGGGGATTGATCTGGCTCTGTAAAAATTTCAGTTCCATACTCTTCATCAAAAGGTCTTTTTGATAAGAGTCGTTGATATTGGTTTTGATTTTTCGCACCATCATATTGAAGACGCGGGTCACTTCATCCCACTCGCGCTCCTCGAATTCTTTCTGAATGACGTCATAATCGTTATTTTGGATTTTTTCGAGCCGCGAGACCAGATCCATGACCGGATCATAGACCGTCTTGATGATCAAACTTCTCGCAAAGAAAATCCAAACCAGGATGTCGAGGACAAGACAGATGCCCGTTACAGATAAAAATCGGTACATCTCATTATAATAAGAAGAAGCAGGTGCGGCATAAATCGCTTTAACAGATCCGGATTTATCATAATCCGCATAAGTAAAATAACGAACACCGTTTGCATTTATAATCTTTTGCCCGTGTTCATCGTTTTGCGAAAAGGCTTTTAACAGAGCGCCGTTGGCGCCGTTTTCAGTATCAGTGGAGAATAAGACTGTGTTACCCGTCAGCAGTGTGACAAATTCACCGTCCACACCCGATGGGTCATTGCTCATTGCAGCATCGAAAAAGTCATCCGCTACTTTTAAAAACAAAAAGACCATCCGCGGCGTCCCGCTGTCCGGTATTTTATATACATAATAAACACCGGTTCTCCCGGTAAACACATCGGTATAATTTATAAACAAATTTTTCGATTCGTTCATATACAATTGATATAAATTAAATTCTTTGCTGTCTGTGACATTATCATTAAATGAAACCCCTAATCCGGAGGTGATAGATATATTCAACGGGAAAATACAGGCCGGCTTCAGTAAGCTTTGAGTCGGCCACAATCATTTGCAGCATATTATATGCTCGATCCATTTCGGTGTTCGATTTCAACGGTTCCAATTTAAAACTGTCCTGCGTAATATAGTTAAAATTGACTTCGCTGCTTAAAGTCGCGGCTACTTTATCGGTATATGCCTCGATGGAATCCACAAAATCCACGGTGGTGAAAAAGGCATTTTCAATATGCCGTTTAGAACGGTCATTGATGCCGCCGAACACGAAAATGCAGCCGGCTGTCATGAACAGCAGCTGAACCACACAGATTAAAATGACTACGAAAATTAATTTTCCCTTAAGTGTAACTTTTTTCTTACCCTTATCTTTGAATTTAACCATGCCGTTCGTTTGGTCTTTAATGTTTTCGGCTCCGCTGTTCATATTCTCTCTCCTTTCCGATTGTATTTCTGTTCTTATTTTAATACAGAGAGACAGATATTTCAAGCAAAAATTGTGTCGAATCTAAAAAAATAGTAAAATTGTGATGTATAATGCCGCCGAATTACCGGACATAGTTTACATAAGCGGGTAAAAGCGGTATAATTTACTTTAATAACCATGCGGAGGTGTTGACTTGAAAATCACGTTTATCGGTGCGGATCATGAAGTGACAGGGAGTTGTACCTATCTGGAGGCCGCAGGAAAACGGTTCCTGGTGGACTGCGGTATGGAACAAGGTCCGAATCAATTTGAGAACCAAGAGATACCGGTTGCGGACGGTACGCTTGATTTTATGCTGCTCACCCATGCGCATATCGATCATTCGGGATTAATCCCCCTGCTTTATAAAAACGGATTCCGCGGTAAAATCTACTGCTCCGACGCAACTGCGGCGTTATGCCGGATTATGCTGCGCGACTGTGCGCACATTCAGGAATTTGAAGCCGAATGGCGCAATCGCAAGGCAAAACGTGCCGACGACAGAGCGTTTGAACCGCTGTATACCATGGAGGATGCCGAGGGCTCGCTGACTTTATTCGAGACCTGCGGTTATCGGGAAACCGTTAATATCTATGAGGGCATCGAGTTCAATTTAACAGACGCAGGGCATCTGCTCGGGTCGTCAAGCATCCGGCTGACGTTGACCGAAAACGGCATGTCGAGAAGCATCATCTTCTCCGGCGATATCGGTAACATCAACCAGCCGCTCGTCAACGACCCGCAATACCCCGCTCCGGCGGATTACGTTGTCACCGAGTCCACTTACGGCAACCGAACCCATGAACCGCCGCCCGATTATGCAAAGGCGTTAGCCGAGATCATCGACCGCACCTTCTCACGGGGCGGCAATGTCGTAATCCCCTCATTCGCCATCGGCAGAACGCAGGAAATGCTCTATTTCATCCGGCGTATCAAATCCGAAGGGCTCACCCGTTATCCGAACTTCAGAGTCATTGTTGACAGCCCTCTTGCGATCGAGGCAACCGGTATTTTCGCCAATACCGATCCGCAGTATTTTGATGAGGAGACCCGTGAATTGCATCAAAAAGGCATTGACCCGATCAAGTTTGACGGCCTTCAAACCACTGTCACAAGCGATGACTCCAGGCAGATCAATACCGACACCGAACCGAAGGTCATCATCTCGGCGAGTGGGATGTGCGAAGCGGGCCGGATCCGGCATCATTTGAAACACAATCTCTGGCGAAAAGAATGCAGCATCGTCTTTGTCGGATATCAGGCTGTCGGAACGCTTGGGCGGATTTTGCTCGACGGCGAAAAAAACGTAAAGCTCTTCGGCGAGGAGATCGCCGTGAAAGCCGATATCGTCAATCTGCCCGGCATCAGCGGACATGCGGATGAAAACGAACTGCTGAAGTGGATCACACAATATAACCCCGCGCCGAAAAAGGTCTTTGTCAACCACGGCGATAACACCGTTTGCGAAGAATACAGGGACAAGCTGCGCTCACTGGGACTTGATGCGGACACCCCTTACAGCGGTACAACCTTTGACCTTCTGTCCGAACGGTATCTTTATCTCGCCCAACCGGTGTCAATTGATAAGAAGCAGCCCGCCGCTGCCGTTTCTACCGTGTTTGACCGCCTTGTCAGCGCAGGAAAACGCCTTGCGGCTTTAATTAATGCAAAAAAGGGTATGTCAAACAAAGATTTGGCCAAATTCGCCGACCAGATCAACGCGTTGACGGATAAGTGGGAGAAATAAACTCCGAAAAACGCCAAAAAAAGCGAGCGGTTCACCCGCTCGTTTTTAGTTTGGAATAACTCTATCTTCACCCCGCGTTCACAACCCGCCCGTCTGATAATCTTATAATCCGGTCGCAGAGATTGCCGACTTTTTCATCGTGGGTCACGATCACGATGGTCTTGCCCAGTTCGGTGTTGATCTTGCGGAATAACGCCATGATGTTGTCCTCGGTGGCCTCGTCGACCGATCCGGTCGGCTCGTCGGCGAGCAGCACTTCGGCTTTTTTAACGAGTGCCCGCGCGATCGACACCCGCTGCTGCTGTCCGCCCGAGAGCTGCCCGGGGTAATTTTTGGCCTTGTCGGCAATCTCGAGCATTTCTAAAACCTTCATGACCCGCTTCTGGATTTTATTACGGCTCAATCCTTTGTACTTCAGCGGCAGCGCGACGTTGTAAAACACCGTCTGATCCTCGATCAAAGCAAAATTTTGCACGATCAACCCGATGTTGTCTTTTCGAAACCGCGAAAGGGCGTTCGGATTTTTCAGATTGACCGGCTTATCCTGAAACCGGTAATCGCCCTTATCCACCTTGTTCAGCCCGGCCATGACGTAGAGCAGCGTCGATTTTCCCGAGCCGGACTTGCCCATCACGGCGCACATCTCGCCCTCTTTGATGCCGAGCGTCGCGCCGTTCAAGGCCCTGACGAGCCCATCGCCTTTTCCGTAATACTTGTGGACGTCGTTCAGTTCGATAATGTTTTCCATCATTCATTCCCCCTTAAGAATGTATCATATTCGGCGTGGTTGATGCGCCACAGCGGATAGGCAAGCGAGAGCAAGAAAACAATCAGATCAAGCGCAAGCATGGCTGCTATACTGACCCATGAGATACTTACGGTCGTATTATAAAGATTTGCAAGTGAAAATGTAAATACTTTCGGCCCGATTAAAAACAATAATACTCCTGCAATAATGTTCGAAATCAATAATAGTAAAAGTACCTCCACCGCCGCAAAAGCCCTCACCGTTGATAATTTGGCTCCGCATAACAGGTGAATTGCATATTTCTTGAGATTCCGGTTGATCTTGTTACTAATGTTGGCGCTTATGCAGATGACCGCAGTCGCCGCGATAAAGACGCTGCAATACAGTAACAGATTAAAATAATCGTCGATCTCAATTTTCAAAGAGCGCGGAATATTCATGATATTCCAACCCTCAATCTCGGAATAGCCGTTCGCCCAGAAAAAGTCGTTGACATTCCAGACAACCTTGTCCGGATTTTCACTTGATACGACAAGCATGTACATATAATGCCGGTACATGAAATAATAAAAATCCCCGATTTTACTTTTCTCGGGATATAAATCCATGGTCGGCGTATAATCCAGCGCCGGAAGCACCATATAGTTGTCCAGATAAATAAGAGAATCCTCCGTCCCCTCATCGGTTTTTAAACTCTTTTCGTATGTATCGAGAATTGCGCAGCCCTCCCGCAGGAAGCCGATGACCTTATAGACGTTTATGATGGGGATGGCAGGATCGGTGACCACGGAAAACGTGTCGCCGATTTTGTAATATTCGGCGAAATCATGCCCGAGGATCACCGGATAAACGCCGTCCTTTGAATAAGTCAACTCCTGTTTTGAGTATCCGTCGAAGTCCTTTCCCTCAGAAATGCCAAGATGAAAAATATTTAAAAATTCGGGCGAGACCGTCAGAGAATTTACATTGTTGAGATCGGTTAAATTGTTCAAAGGATAATTCCGGTTTTTTACCGGTGTTCCCTCGTCATATAAATAAAGCAGCTTATCAGGGCCATTAAAATGTTGAATCGTTACCGAAGAACGGTCGTAACGCAGCTGGATATATTCCGGATATTTGGCTTTTAATTGGACTAGTGTCTGAAAATATTTTTCAATTCCCTCCCTGCTCATATAGATATCCCGCTGCGGCATCGTGGAAACAATCATCCGGGTCGAATCGTCGTTGTAAACACTCTCAAAAGTGTCCAGTACGTTCTGCGTATTCGTATAATATCCTGCGGTTCCGCCGATCAGAAATACGCTTCCGGAGATGATCAGAATGATCAGAACGCTTAGGACAATGCTTTTATAAATACTTGTCAGGGCTTCAGAAAATAAAATCTTCATTTCAGCCACCTAATCCTTTCGGAGCGCGTCGCCCGGCTCGATCGCCATACACCGGATCATCGGTATTAACGCAGTCAGGATGCTCACTCCAAGCGCGGAAAAGTAAGCTATCAGCATGGACTCGGACAGCAGCCCTGGCAGTTGGATCCGGGACGAGGCCGTCTCCAGCGCCTTCTCGATCCCATATGCAGCGAAAAAGCCGAGATTATACAATAAAAATAGGCGCAATCCAATCCCCAGAAAGATGCCGAATACGTTCGCACCGATCAGACGGCGCACAGCGATCTCCCGAAACCGCCGCTGCGCCCACATCGCGGTAATAGGAACGGTTGAGATAATCACCGCGAAGATACAAAAGCCGATCATCAGCAGATTCAGCGTCTTTACCCCGAAAAACTTTGAAATGCTCTCGGTGGTCTGCGGCAGTTCACATTCCTCTACGCTCAACTCATGATCTTTCAAATAGTCCATCAGTTCATCGAAACGTTTGTTTGTGTTTAAGGCGTCTCCGGCATCCAGCACGAAAATCCCGGTCTGGCAGGTATAGCCCTCGCTCATGATTCGGATTACGCCACTGCTTGAAATATTTTTCGTGTTGACAATCAACTCGCCAATGACCTGATACCCTTTGAAATAGAGCTGTCCTTCCTTCTTTTCAAAATTCGGATCGTTCTTGAAACTATCCATACTCATTTGATTGGAGCCGATGACCACGGCTACGGTTGATAAATTAGCAAAATCCGTGGCAGTGAATCTCCTGCCGCTTGTCACCGACATAATGAAATCCGGCTTTGATGAATAAATACCGTGCCAGACATTACCTTGGCTTTTAATCGAGCCGTTGAAGATCGTGATGTCCCCGCAGGAGCGAGCAAATTCAATAAATAATTTGGAATCAATCTCATCGGGAGAGATTTTATAAGACACCATCAGCGCCCGCGCATCGGCGCCGTAGAAAGCCGTAGCCGTGGCGGCGAGCTGCGCCCGGTGCGCCGTATATACGCCGAAAAACAGCCCGCTGAACCCCACAACCATATAGATCAGAACGAGGATCACCTCATCAAACCGTATTTTTTTCATTCGCAAACCGTATCACGACCCGTCATATGTAATATCTTTAACTCAATATTATTCATCTCCGGGGAACAGCTGTCCGAACACATCTTCCCACAGCGTCGGAACCAGATAGACATCCGCGCGTTGGTAAGCAGCGAGTTCTTCCTTCATTTGGTTTGACTCCTCTAACGAAGACGCCCGTTTCGAGATGATATATTCATCGCTTGTGACGCCCTCAGGTGAATATCCTGCCGAATTAGGTATCGCCGCAATAACATCCATTCCCCAAATGTATCTTTTCCCATCAGCGGTTACTGCAATCTTAGAATAATATGATGAAGTGAATTCTACGACATTATCGAGTATTTTTACCGGTTCTTTCAATTCATCAGTCACTGTTAAATCCATTTCCGAATATACGGACCGGTTATCACGATAAACTTCTGTTGGAATCGACCCGTCACCTGTAATCATGGAATTTTCACCGATCGCCCATAAAGAACCGTCATCTTTCAAAAAATACAAAGTGGACTGATGAAAACTTAAATCAAATTGATAGAGAAATTTAACGCCTTCCGCGACTTTTACGGTTCCGGATTCCACGGTGTTTCCGGTGTCGACATCAATATAATTTTTCCCATTGATATACAAATCGCCTTTTAAAGTGAGATAACCAAAAATGAACCCTTCGCCTCCGTATAACTGCGCCACATTTTTCGCCATAATTTTTACCCCGTTGGTCGGTTTCAGTTCTGTTCCGTCCTCGGTCACATAGAAGCCGTCGAGGCAAAAATTATTTGCCTCGTCGATATACCCATACGCATACTGCGTGGATGATTGAACGTTTTCGTGCTTCTTTTCGACAGTGAAGTTCCCATTTTCATCTTCGCTTAAGTACCAGATTGTGTTTTGTTTATAATAAGAAAAATAATATTTAAATATCGACGAAGATACCATATCGGTGATTTTACCATTCCCTTGTGCTTCATAAAAATATCCATTTAAACTCGTTACGCTCGAATCGACCAAACGCATTTCTAGATTTTGATACATTCCGCTGCCTTGTGTTGTGCCGATTATATATAAGTCGCCGTTATCTTTTAAAATATAACAACAATATTGTCCTGGGATATAATTCATGATTTCTGAAACACCATCCGCAATTTTCATGAATCGTTCACAAAAATTTCCACCTGTTTCGGAATTCGGGTAATTCCCGATTACCCACAGGGACTTGTCGCTTTTCAAAATGAATGTTGCATAACCGCAGCCCTCGACGTCCATCACGTTTTCCGCAAGCTTAACCGGTTGATCGGAGACATACTGCTCTGGCAACGGCAGCTCTAACGCATAACCGAAATTTCTACCCCAACCATAAAGTACATGTTCAGCAGTTAAATAATAATGTGTGCCGAAATAATTCCGCATTTGTTTCGGGGCTTTATCATAAACTTCAAGCGGAAACGTCACCACTACCCCCCTACTCTGCACCGGCTGACAGCCGGTGCAGAGTAGGAACAGCATGGCAAGAATGGTTATGGCTTTTTTAAATACCGTTCTTTTCATGTGAATTCCTACTTTCAAATCAGATTAATGTAATTTCACCCCAGTTGGTATATCCTGATGCTGAGTAATAAGACAAGTCAGCAGAATCTCCTGGTTCGTATGAAAGTTGACCATTAGAAGCGAGTTGCGTTGCGTAATTTGTATTAGTAGCAGCAGTATAAACAAGGCTCCAATGAAAATCGAAATCTGTGTTTGCTTGTGAAACATTCATTTCTGCATCCCAGAAGCAAATACCGTTAAGCATTGCGTATCCGCATCCTCCAGTAGCAACGCTGTAGATATCATTAATACCTCCGTCTTTCGCTGCTAATCCGATGCACAAAGAGAAGGCTAAAACCGCAGCCATCAGTACTGCGGCGATCAATTTGACTGACTTTTTCATAATGAATCCTTTCCGGGAAACGAAACATTTCCCTTTTCATCTCATAAACGGCTGAACAAAAATTAACAACCGATTTCAATTTTATTTTGTTCGCGAAAATAATACCTTTGAATGGGTCCGTTCCGACTACCCGTTTCCGCTTACGGGATAGCCGGTCATTTTTGCACAATCAGCACTTCCCGCTCGGGCGTTGTTACCCGATGCGGCCGGCAGGCAACATTTAGTCGATCCTTTTTTAATATCGCATACAATTCATCATCTTTTACAGCTTGATCAGAGTCATTTCTGATGACCATTATACGCAATATACAGAACATTTTCAATATCCTGTCATGTATTTTTTCCATGTTCCCATCGTAATTCCCTCCCCTTTTTATTGATTTTATAGCGAATTCGCTTTTTATTCTTGCTGTTGTCATTTCGGTTACATTTACTAATTTATTATGTAATTAATGTTTCGTAATGTGACTTTAATTAATGGTTTATATCCCCTTGTTTTACTATTTTCCTCATCACTAATCTCTATCTGGTGTTATTTTACATTGTATCCAGTTATTTGTCATGTAATATTTTCCATATTTCATTGACATTATTCGATAATTTTCGACATCAATAAAAAGCGGCGGCTTTCCGATGAAAGCCACCGCTTCTGTTTTTGATTCTTTTATGCGAGCTCGATGTATCTTTTCAAATTATCCAATCCGATTCGGATCGCGTTAATCGGGTCTTCCATGCCCTCGAATTCAATCGAGACATATCCGTCGTAGCCATTGGCTTTGAGAATTTTCAGACACTGCACGATCGGAACCACGCCGTGGCCGACGATTGCGCCGCGAATATAATTCTGGGCGCGGGTCTTGAACCATCCCTCACCGGGGTCGGGGCCGTTGCCCCACTTGAAATGAAAATCTTTAACGTGCACATGGAACGCGTAAGGCGCGTTGCGTCCGACCGCAAGCTCCGGGGCTTCGTCGGCACACATAAAGTTGCCGATGTCGATGAGCTGACCGAAATTGTCATCGGCGACCGTATGGATCAGTTTCTCAACCCGTGCGCTCTCCTGAACGAGCTGGCCGTGGTTTTCGATCATGGTTTTAATTCCCTTGGAAGCGGCATAACGGGTAACTTTGCGGCAGCCGTCGGCGATTTTGGCGACTTCGGTATCAAAGCCGCGAGTTCCGCGTGTGCCGTCCTTGAATCCGAATGTCGCGTCGTGGCGCATGGTTTTGACGCTTAATATCGCGGCGAGGTCGACTTGTTCAAACAGCCGCTCGGCCTCTTTATCAACGCTGTCGGCTTTTAAAAAGTCCGCGCCGGTGCAGTAATTGACAATCGGGATGCCGACCGATTTGGCTTCTGCCGCAAGTGCCTTGGCGTAATCAGTGACACTTTCACCCTCGCGCGGGGAGAGACCCGAAAATTCGATGCCGTCAAAACCCATCTCCTTGGCTTTTTTGATGCAGTCGAACTGCGGCATTCCGCTGACTCTGTAAAAACTGTAGCTGCTGACGGCGGTTTTTATTGTCATTTTATGATCACCTCGTGCCCGGTACGGGCAGATTCGTAAGCCGCATCGAGGATCTTCATCAGCGTCACGCCGGCTTCCGCAGGGGCGCGGCACTCGGTTTTTCCGAGCAGGCAGTCGACCCAGTGGTCAATCTCCTTTTGGAACAGTCCGTCAAAACTGAGCGCGGAGGGTTTTTTGAGTGCGATATCACACATAAAACCGTTTTGCTCGGTAAAAATTTCAAGCGTCGGGTCAAGACGGGCTCCGGCTTTGGTGCCCATCAGCTGGATGTCGCCGACGCCGTCTTTGATGTTCAGTGAAAAGCTGGTTTCGAGGGCGATGACTGCGCCGTTATCGAAGCGAATCAAAGCCGAGGCAAAATCTTCGACGTCGCAGATATGTTCGCCTTTGGAGACATCGGAAGCGCTGTAAAGAACGCTGTCCTTGACGCCCGGACGGTCAAATAGTTTTTGATAAGTGGCCGCGTAGACCGAAACCGGCTTCGGGCAGCCCATCAGGTAGCGTGCGAGGTCGATGACATGCACACCGAGATCAATGAGCGGACCGCCGCCGCTGCGGGATTTATCGGCGAACCAGCCGCCGGGATTGCCGTTGCGGCGCAGATAAGTGGCCTTGGCGTAATAGATATCGCCGAAATAACCGCTGTCAACAAAATCCTTTAAAATATCGCAGTCGTTGCCGAAACGGCGCACAAAGCCGATCATCAGCAATTTGTTGTTCTTTTTGGCGGCATCCGCCATCGCCTGCGCTTCGACGGCGTTCATCGCCATCGGTTTTTCGCAAATGACGTGCTTTCCGGCATTTAACGCGGCGATCGTGCAGGGCGCGTGCTGGGAGTTCCAGGTCGTCACCGAGACCGCGTCTAGCTCTTTTAATTTCAACATCTCGTCCTTATCGGTATAGAGCCGGGTGACGCCGTATTTTTCGCCCCTCGCCTTCACGCGTTCTTCATTGATGTCGCAGAACGCATACAGCTCCACGTTGGGGTTTTTCAAATAGCTCTCGATGTGGTTGCCTGCGATTCCGCCGGTGCCGATGATGCCGATTTTCAGTTTTTTCATGGGGTTTTTCCTCCGAATTTGATTGATTCTTTATTTCTCGCCGAAGAAGGCAGCGAAGCCCTTGAAAGTCATATAGACGTCGGTCTTTGCGACGAGTTCAAACGGCGCGTGCATCGAAAGGACCGGAACGCCGATATCGACAACGTCCATCTCGAGCCCCGCGACATACAGCGCGACCGTGCCGCCGCCGCCCTGGTCGACTTTACCGAGTTCGCCGATCTGCCAGCCGATGTTATTGTCGTTGAAGAGCTTGCGGACCTTGCCGCAGAACTCCGCGCTGCTGTCGTTGCTGCTGCTCTTACCGCCGTGTCCGGTGTATTTGGTCATAACGGGGCCGCGGTTGACATAGCAGGTGTTGCGCTTTTCGCTGACGCTGGCCCAGGTCGGGTCGAACGCCGCGTTGACGTCGGCGGACAGGCAGCTGCTGTGTTCGATCAAATCGTAATACTTCACACCCTGATTGTCGGCGAGATTTTGCAAAAAGTTTTTCAAGAAGTCGCTGTTCAGGCCGGTTGCGCCGACTGAGCCGATCTCTTCTTTATCGGCTAAAATTGTAATGGTCGTATAAGCGGGCTTATCAATGCTCAGCTGCGCCATCAAACCGGGATAGGCGCAGACGCGGTCGTCGTGGCCGTATGCGCCGATCAGCGAACGATCGAGACCGACGTCGCTCGCTTTAAACGCGGGGACAGCCTCGAGTTCGGCAGATAAAAAGTCCTCTTCAATGATGCCGTATTTTTCGTTTAAGAGCTTCATCACCGAGAGCTTGACTTTTTCGGAGACCTTGTCGTCTTTGATCGGAAGGGAGCCGACCACGATATTCAGCTCTTCGCCCGCGATACCTGCGGACAAGGTGCGGGTGCTTTGATCCTTAGCCAGATGCGGCAGTAAATCGGTAATGCAGAGTTTGGGTTCGCTGTCCGCTTCGCCGAGCGTGACATCAACGCAGGTACCGTCTTTTTTGCAGATCACGCCGTGCAAAGAGAGCGGAATCGCCGTCCACTGATATTTGCGGATGCCGCCGTAGTAATGGGTCTTGAACAGTGCGATTTCGCTGTCTTCATACAGCGGATTCGGTTTGAGATCGAGGCGCGGGGCGTCGACATGGGCGGCGACGATTCGCACGCCATCGGAAAGCGGCCTTGTCCCCAGTTGAGCAAAGATGATCGACTTACCGCGGTTATTTTGATAAAACCTATCGCCTTTTTTGTACTTTTTAGAGCGATCCATCGGTTTGAATCCGGATTGCTCGGCGATGGCGATGGCAGCTTTGACAGCCTCGCGCTCGGTTTTGCCGTTGTCGAGGAACTTTTTATAATCCTCGCAGAACGCCTCTGCCTTTTTCAGTTCGTCTTCGCCGAGGGTGGTGCCGAGGTTTTTGGGTTCCATGAAAAGTGCTTTTTTCAATTTTTCAAATTCGCTCTCTGTTTTAATAGGTTCACACATGTTATTGACTCCAATCTATTTTAATGTTGAAATCTTGATTGATTCGAACACTTCGCGGGCGAAGTCCCGCAGTTGTTCTTGGGTGCCGTTGTTGATATAATAACGCATTTTCTCGATGCGTTCAAGGGGCTTTTTGGCTTTTAACCGGGTTACGGCGGCCTCGCGAGTCAGATGGTCGCGCGCTGTAATGCGGTCTATGCGCGTCTGTTCGTCGGCATCGATGACCGCCACGACATCGCAGATTTGATCCAATCTGCCCTCGACAAGCAGCGGCGCGTCCAGAGCGACCGTGCTTTTCGCTTTTTGTATCTTATTATCAATAATTTTTAGAATCGCCGGATGGGTGATTTGATTGAGCAGTTCGGTCTTTATCGGGTCGGAAAAAGCGATTAAAGCCAGTTTTCGGCGATTGAGACGGCCGTCTTTGGTCAGAATTTCTACTCCGAACGCTTTGACCAGTTCGGCAAGGCATGGCGAGCCCTTTTTGGTCACCGAGTGGGCGATTTTATCGCAGTCGATCACGGTGCAGCCGAATTCGGCAAGATAAGCGCAAAACAGCCCTTTCCCCGCCCCGCTCGGACCTGTCACACCGATGATCTTGTTCATAACTCTATAACCTCAAATCCGGCTGAACGCTGTAACCGATTGAACAGCGCATACCACTCGCCATCTTTTTTCGGGCAGCGCGCGATGACTTGTGAAGCACCTTTTTCGTCGGCCATGCGCAGAGCCGAGAATAGGTTATGCTGTGCGGCGACGCTGTCCTCGAATTCACCGAGCGAGAGATACGGCAGCCCGCTCTTTTCCCCTTCGTGCCCGAAACAAAGCGCAAAGACGTTTTCGCTCAGATTGTTTTCCGATAAGTATTTTAAATAGGCGTCCTCGCTGCCGACCACCAGCGTCACTTTGGCCTTGGGGCTGTAGTGGCGATAGCTCATGCCGGGGGAAAGCGGAGCGGAGTCGGCGGCGGGGGCCTCGTTGACGCCCTTTGCCACTTCCACCTTACCCAGAACCGATTGCAACTGCTCCAGTGTGATCGCGCCCGGGCGCAGCAAAACCGGCTTCTCGCCCGCCAAAGAAACCACAGTCGACTCGACGCCGACTTCGCAAGTGCCGCCGTCCAAAATCAGCGGGATTTTCCCGTTCAGATCGTCGAACACATGCTGCGCGGTTGTCGGAGACGGCTTTCCGCTGCTGTTCGCCGACGGGGCAGCCAAAGGATAACCGCAGACATCGATCAATTTGCGGATCGACGGGTGCGACGGCATCCGGATGGCGACGGTATCGAGCCCTCCGGTCACAATAAGCGGTATCAGACCGCTTTTCTTCATCACGATAGTCAGCGGGCCGGGCCAAAACTTCTCCGCCAGCTTATTGAGCTTTGCGGGTACTTCGGAAACCAGCGGATAGACCATGTTCAAAGTCGTGATATGAACGATTAAGGGATTATTACCGGGTCTTTGTTTGGCGAAGAAAATCTTTTTGACCGCGCCGTCGTGGAACGCCGAAGCTGCGAGCCCGTAGACCGTCTCGGTCGCCACTGCGACAACTTGTCCGGACGAGAGCAGTTTTTCGGCTTTTGCGATTCCCGCGTCATCGGCGGAGACGATTTCGGTTTTATACTTTTTGTTTTGAGCCATTTTATCGAGCAGTTTTTCCGCCCACCCGATTTTTTTGCTTTTCTTATTAAAGTTCATGCGATTTCCACGCTCTCCCCCAGTTTCGCGGCGCGGTCGGCGGTGATCAGCGCGTCTACCAGTTCATCGAGGTCTCCGTTCATAATTGCATCGATTTTATAAAGCGTCAGGCCGATGCGGTGGTCGGTCACCCTGCCCTGCGGAAAATTATAAGTCCGGATACGCTCGGAGCGGTCGCCGCTGCCGACTTGGGATTTGCGCTCCGCTGCGATTTCGGCAGTCTGCTTTTGCTGCTGCTGTTCCAAGATGCGGCTGCGCAGAATCTTCATCGCGCGGTCTTTGTTTTTATACTGGCTGCGCTCGTCCTGACACTCGACGACGGTGCCGGTCGGGAGGTGCGTGATGCGGATGGCCGACTCGGTTTTATTGACGTGCTGACCGCCCGCGCCGCCGCTGCGGTAGGTGTCGATTTGCAAATCGTCGGGGTTGATCTCGATTTCAATATCTTCGGCTTCTGCCAGCACCGCTACGGTCACGGTTGAAGTGTGGATGCGGCCGCTCGACTCGGTCTCGGGCACCCTTTGAACCCGATGGACGCCGCTTTCGAACTTGAAACGCGAATACGCCCTGTCGCCCGATACGTTAAAACAGATTTCTTTGATGCCGCCGAGTTCGGTCTCGTTAAGCGAAAAAACCTCGGTTTTAAAGCGTTTGGACTCGGCGTACATCGTATACATGCGATAAAGCGAATTAGCGAATAAGGAGGCTTCCTCACCACCTGCGCCGCCTCGGATTTCGACGATGACGTTTTTATCGTCGTTGGGATCGCGGGGTAAAAGCAGAATTTTTAATTCTTCAGCCGCTTTTTCCATGACTTCTTTTTTCGTTTTGATCTCCTCGGAGAGCATCGCTTTAAAATCGGGGTCTGCGCCGCTCATCATTTCCTCGGCTTCGGCGATCTCCTGTTCGGCTTTGCAATAAGCGTTATATTGGTTTATCAGCGGGGTCAGGTCTTTATATTCCTTCATCAGCTTTGTATAAACAGCAATATCGGAACAAATCTCCGGGTCGATGAGCTTTTGGGCAATATCCTCATATTTTTCGCAGGTCGCGATCAATTTTTCAAACATATGATACAGCCTTTCTACTTATCCGAAGAGCTTGGAAATTTTTATTTTCAAGTTTCTTCTTTTACGATCGATTTTATTTTTTTTAAAATTTCCTCGCGCGGCGCCATGATCTGACGGCCGCAGCCGGTGCATTCGAGCCGGATGTCGACGCCCGTGCGTTTGACTGTGAACACATCACTGCCGCATGGATGCTTTTTACGCATCTTTACCTTGTCGCCAACATTGAGTTTGATAAAATCCATCGCTAATGCCCGTCCTTGATTTTGTCGGAATAGACCTTTGCCGCCTGCTCCGTCTTGTTGTCCCCGAATTGATAGTATTTCCGGTCTTTCAGCGCATCAGGGAGATATTGCTGCTCATAATAATGCCCCGGATAACTGTGCGGATAGACATAGCCCTTGCCGTGTCCGAGCTTTTTTGCGCCGTCATAATGCGTATCCCGCAGATTGTCGGGGATATTGCCCGCTCTGCCGGAGCGGATGTCCTCGAGCGCCGCGTCAATGGCGCAGATACCGCTGTTCGACTTTGGAGAAGTGCAGAGCAATATCACCGCATCGGCAAGCGGAATGCGCGCCTCGGGCAGCCCCACTTGCAGCGCCATATCGACCGCCGCTTTGACAATCGGGAGCGCCTGGGGATAGGCAAGCCCGATATCTTCGGCTGCCGTGACCATCAGCCGGCGGCAGGCGCCGATCAAGTCGCCGCCCTCGAGTAAGCGTGCCAAATAATACACACCCGCGTTTTCATCGCTGCCGCGCAGAGACTTTTGAAACGCGGATAATAAATCGTAATGCGAATCGCCGTCTTTGTCGTGAAAGATCGGCGCGCCGACCGACATGCTTTTGATCAGTTCGTCGGTCAAGACGGCTTTGCTGTCCTCCGCCGCAATCTGCACGGCGAGCTCGAAACAGTTGATCGAGCGTCGAAGGTCGCCGCCTCCGGCAGCCGCAAGCAGGGAGAGCGAATCGCCTTGAAATTCGACGGCAATCCCCTGCTCTGCTTGAATAAACCGCGCGGCGCGCTCAAGGTCTTCTTTGATGTCGTCCTCAGTGACCGGCTTAAACTCAAATACCGCACTGCGGGACAAAATGGCCGGATAGACGTAAAAAAACGGATTTTCGGTCGTCGATGCAATCAGCGTGATGCGTCCGTTTTCCATATACGAGAGCAAGGTCTGCTGTTGTTTTTTATTGAAATATTGAATCTCGTCGAGATAGACTACCACGCCGTCAACGCCGAGCAGCGAATCGAGTTCCTCGACGATCTGTTTGACGTCGGCGGTGGAAGAAGTCGTGCCGTTGAGTTTATAGAGCCTTTTTCCGGCGGCTTTGGCGGCAATATTCGCCACCGTTGTTTTGCCGGTGCCGGGCGGGCCGAAGAAGATCATATTGCTGATTTTCTGCTGCTCGACCATACGAGAGAGCACGCTGCCCGGCCCGACGATATGGCGCTGCCCAACTACTTGCGATAAAGTAGTTGGCCGCATCCGTTCGGCAAGAGGGACAAGTGTGCTTTCCATGAAAACTCCTATAGTTTGACGATTACCGATAAAGCGGGTACTTGGCGCAAATGGCATCGACCCGGTCGATGATCTGCTGCTTTTTGGCCTCGAAATCCGAAGCGGTCAGATAGATGAGTTCCGCAACTTCTTTGAAGTCGTTTTCGTCAAGGCCTCTGGTCGTCGCCGCCGGGGTGCCGAGACGGATGCCGCTCGTGATTGTCGGCTTCTGGGGATCGCCGGGGATGGCGTTTTTGTTTGCGGTGATGTAAACCTCATCGAGTTTGTGCTGCATATCGACGCCGGTGACGTTGAATTTGCGCAGGTCGACCAACATCAAGTGGTTGTCGGTGCCGCCGCTGACCAGATCAAATCCCCGCGCAAGCAGCCTGTCAGCCAATGTCTTGGCGTTATTGATAATCTTTTTTTGATAAACTTTGAAATCATCGGTGAGTGCTTCGCCGAAGCAGACTGCTTTGGCTGCGATGATATGCATCAAAGGGCCGCCCTGTGTGCCCGGGAAGATGGCTTTATCGATGGCTTTGGCGTGTTCTTCTTTACATAAGATCATGCCGCCGCGCGGGCCGCGCAGGGTCTTGTGGGTCGTGGTGGTGACGACGTCGGCATAGGGGATCGGCGACACATGCAGACCCGCTGCGACCAGTCCGGCGATATGGGCCATGTCGACCATAAAATAGGCGCCGACTTCTTTAGCGACTCCGCCGATGCGGACAAAATCGATCTCACGCGGATAGGCGCTTGCGCCCGCGACGATAATTTTCGGTTTGCACTCTTTGGCTGTTTTTTCAAGCGCGTCGTAGTCGATGCGCCCGGTTTTTTCATCCACACCGTAGGAGACAAAGTTAAAATATTTCCCGCTGACATTGACCGGAGAGCCGTGGGTCAGATGGCCGCCGTGCGCAAGCGACATGCCCATGATGGTGTCGCCGGGGTTTGCAAGCGCGAAATAGACCGCAAAGTTTGCCTGCGCGCCGGAATGAGGCTGGACGTTGGCATGGTCCGCGCCGAAGAGTTTTTTGGCCCGTTCACGGGCGATGTTCTCGGTGATGTCGACGCACTGGCAGCCGCCGTAATAACGCTTGTCCGGGTAACCTTCCGCGTATTTGTTGGTCAGCACGCTGCCCATTGCCGCCATTACGGCGCCCGATACGAAATTCTCCGAGGCGATGAGTTCGATGTTGCGCTGCTCACGCGCGAGTTCCGCCTCCATCGAGGTTCCGACTTCGGGGTCGAATTTTTTCACAAAACCGATGCTGTCCAGATATTCTTTATACATGTTCGCAGTTCCTTTCCGGCGTTTGCCGAGAGCAAAAACTCTCACTGTCAGTATTGTAGTATTATAACAGAATTTCCCGTCGATTTCAACCCGAAAGCTCCTTTTTTGTCTAAAAACGGATAAATTCCCATCAGTGGGAAAAAATGATGGCGAATCTTATTTTTGGGGGGTTTATCTTGCATCCGATCAGGACTTTATCGCGGCGTTCGCTGATTCGCGTGGCACTCTTTGTGTTCGGCGCTCTGTTCATCGCCGTCTGTTTTGCGATCAGCGGCTATGTCGTCGCCAACAATTACAGAACCGCGCTGGAGTATTCTTACACACGCGCGCTCGACGACTTAGGCTATTATGCCCAGTCGATCAACACCTCGCTGACCAAAGGTATGTACGCCGGAACAAAAACACAGTTCCTTGCCACGGTCAACAAGCTCTCAACCGATGCTGCACAAGCCAAAAGTAATCTCTCGATTTTGCCCCAGTCGGGCGTCGATCTGACAAACACCTACAAATTCCTGTCCCAGGTCGGTGAATACTCGATGGCGCTGAACCGGAAACTGGCCACGGGCGGCACAATCACCGACGAGGAGTGGAATACCATGAAACAGCTCTCGGCGTACAGCACAGCTATGTCCGATGAGGTCGAGGTCATGCGCTCGATCGTGATGGACCGGGATTTCCTCAACGGGCAAGTTAAGAAAATCATGGAGAAAGAAAACATGGGCAGTCAGGAAGCCGGGTCGCAGGAAAAGGCAGTCAATGCCTCACCCAAAGGCGGCGATGAGGACCCGAGCAGCGAAAAGAGTATGGGCGACGGTTACGGCGATCTCGAAGCCGGGTTCAGCGGTTATCCGTCGCTGATTTACGACGGCCCGTTCTCCGACCACCTGCTCAATCAAAAACCGAAATTCATCGAAGGACTTAAAGATGTGGACGAGGGATATGCCGCAACCGTCGCTTCTAAAGTCACCGGGATCCCGGCCGGTCAGCTCGGAAAACCAAGCGTTGAAAACAGCACGATGCCGTCGTATTGCTTCTTCGCCGGAGATATCAGCGTCTCTGTGACCAAAGCGGGCGGTATACCGGTCTATTTGACCAATAACCGCCCCATGGGAGGCGCCAATGTCGATGTCAAACGCGCTGTTGAAAACGCCGGACGTTATTTGGAAGGACTCGGTTTTAAAGACATGAAGACCACGTATTATATGGTCAGCGATAATGTCTGCACAATTAACTTTGCCTCTTCGATCGGCAATACCGTCATTTATCCGGATTTGATAAAAGTGCTTGTCGCATTAGATAACGGCAGCATCTGCGGTTACGACGCGCGTAATTATATCATGAATCATAAAGAGCGCACGCTGCCCGCGGACATCATTACGAAAACCGAGGGACTGCATTCGGTCAGCCCGAAACTCAAGGTAGAATCGGTATCGACAGCGATCATCCCGATCGATTCGGGAAAAGAGGTTTTTTGTTATGAATATAAATGCCGCGGACAGGAAGATGAGCAGATCCTGGTATATATCGATGCAAAAACCGGTGATGCCGCTAAGTTGTTAATTTTGCTGGAGGATGAGAATGGCTCGCTTACAATTTAAGGTATAGAAATCGCCCGAGATTGACTGGAGAAGCAATTTGTGATAAACTACAATCGCATATTTCCGAAAGGAGCTGATATGGCTGAAGAATATCCTTATCACCGGGAGCGGGAGCTATATCGGCTCCTCCTTTGAAAAATATTTAATACGTTTCGGGGATTGTTACCGCACTGCAACACTCGACATGAGAAATGATGCCTGGGAGAAATTTAGCTTCACAGGTTATGACACTGTTTTCCATGTGGCGGGCATTGCCCACGCCGATCTCAAAAACGCCGACGACCTCTATTTCAAAGTAAACCGCGATCTCGCCGTCAGAACCGCCGTTAAGGCCAAATCCGACGGCGTTTCGCAGTTTATTTTTATGAGTACGATGAAAGTTTACCCCTCGCCGACACTCAAAAAGGCAGTTGAGATCACCTCACAAACACAGCCCGCGCCTGATTCAGCATACGGACTCAGCAAGCTGCAGGCCGAAAAAAGCATACTGGCCCTTGAAGACGGTTCTTTTAGGGCAGTCGTCCTGCGGCCCCCGATGATCTATGGTCCCGGCTGCAAAGGCAATTACCTGAAACTCTCGGAGTACGGTCAAAAACTTACGGTTTTCCCGGAAATTGAAAATCGGCGCAGCATGCTGTTTATCGATAATCTCTGTGAATTTGTCCGCATTATGATTGAAAACGCCGAACAAGGCATATTCTTTCCCCAGGATGGCGAATATGTCTGCACCTCAAGAATGGTTGCTGACATCGCGGCTTCCCACGGCAGGAGAATCCGAATGATGAAGGCGGCGCCTTTGGTTCGGTTGGCTTCTCTTTTTTTAAAAAAGCTTGACAATGCTTTTTCTTCCTATACTTACGAACAAAGCATGAGTGAATACCGGGAAAACTATCGGCTTTTTGACCTTTCTCAAGCCGTCGTAAAGACTGAAAGTGAGACGGTGAAATGAAATTCAGCATTATCACAGCCGTCCGAAACGGCGAGGCTGAGCTTGAACGCACGATGCGCTCTGTATTGCAACAGACATATCCGTCTCCCTTTGAGTATATCGTCGTAGATGGCGCCTCAATCGATAAAACGCTCAGCATCGCAGAATCGCTCATCCCGGAATTTGAAAAAAGACAAATCGTTCTAAAACTCATCTCAGAACCTGATAAAGGCATCTACGACGCTATGAACAAGGGGATAGCCGCAAGCAGCGGCGAGATTGTCGGGATGATTAACTGCGGAGATATTTATCTGCCTGATGCAATCACCGAAACCGAAAATGCCTTTAACGCAGGTTGTGATTTGTCTTATGGCAATATCCTAATCAGGCAGGGAGAAAAAAAGTACATTAAGCCCGCAAAAGATTATATCAGGCCAACTTCGCGCGGCTGGAATCATCCGACTCAATTTGTCTCGAAACATATCTATAATAACTTCCTTTATTCACTCGATTGCGGTATCTATGCCGATCTCGACTTTTTTTTCAAAGTCAAATACGGCGGGTGGCGCATAACACGAATCCCGAAAGTGCTTGCGGAATTCGCATTCGGGGGTGTAAGTAACCAAAAGACCCTTTCTGCGATGTGTGAGCGTATGAAAATCCGATATCGTGTTTATCGTAAAAACGGTTTTTCGCCGTTTTATTGTTTCGAATGTTTCGGAATAGAAGTGGCAAAATTTCTTTGGAGTTAAAAAAATCTCAAAATTCGATCAAAACCACGAAGGGAATGAATTATATGCAGAAGGGGCTTTGGCGCGCTGTCGCTTCCCGTCAGCGGTCGGATTATCTTCGTTTGCTGGCTGATCCGTCACGCCCTTTTTTTGACATTATCGTTATCACCGCTTCGAATGACCGCCAAGCCGCTGCTTATCGGTCTGAGATTCGGCGCAGAATAAACGCCGGTCTGCTGCCCAAAGCGCAGTTTGAAGTGATTGCAGACCCCGAGGGAAAACGAGTCGGCTCCGGCGGTGCGACTCTGAACCTTCTGGCTGCACTGAGTGATACGGACGGAAAGAAAATACTGATCATTCACTCCGGCGGCGACAGCCGTCGGATTCCGCAATATTCCGCCCGCGGCAAACTCTTCTCACCGATTCCGCGGCCGATGTCTGACGGCAGTGCCGAAGCTTTGTTTGATGAGCTGATGATCACGGCCTCCGGCATTGCGGAGCGTATTCCCGCAGGAGCATTTGTAATGTCCGGGGATGTGCTTGTTCTCTTTGACCCGTCGCAAATCACACAACTTAAAATCCGGAAGAGTGACTGTGCGATAACTGCAAGAGCACCGGCCGAAGTTGGCACCGAACATGGGGTGTTTTTCACCCGCGGCTCTGAAGTTGCGGGATTTCTACACAAACTCTCCCTTGAAGAACTTAAAAATTACGGAGCGATATCATACGATAACAGCATTGAGCTTGACACCGGAATGATTTTTTTATCGGAACCGACGCTGAGAATTATGAGAAAGCTGGCTCAACTGCACCGCAGTGAGCTCATCGGCGAAACGATTCGGATAAATTTTTACGGTGATCTGCTTTATCCGCTGGCAACCGATTCGACTTATGAGAATTTCCTTGTCCAGAGCGGAGAACTGCCCCGTTCGGAAAAACGCGACACGGCGAGAAAACTATTGTGGGATGAACTGCATGAACGCAGATTGCGTTATATTCCACTCTCGCCCGCCGAGTTTATTCATTTCGGCACCAACCGTGAATTGCTCGGATTAATGACCGAAGGCGTTATAAAGTATTCGGATTTGGGGTGGCACGCTGCCGTTCACTCCGAGGCATATGGTGAATTCACGGCTATTAATTCCATCGTCCGGCACAGCGATGCCGGAAAATGCTATATCGAGGACAGCCGCGTGATCCACTGCCGCATCGGAGACGGCTGTATCATCTCGAATTGTGACCTTGAAAACATCACGGTACCCGATAACACCGTTTTGAGCGGTTATTTTTTAAACGACGGAACTGTATGTGTGCGCTGCTGCGGTTTAGACGACAACCCGAAAGAAAATACCCATTTTAAGCGCAGACTGGACAGTGCGCTTTGGAATGCGCCGATTTTTACGTCCCGCACAGAGATGAAACTGGCAGTCCAAGATGCGCTTGACATTATCAAAGGGAAAAAGCCGGCTGGTGCGCATCTCGGATTTGATACAAGTTTCGAAAACTGCGACCTTTGCGCAATGGCCGCATGGAGTGCATCGATTGCGGCGGAGGTGGAAAAGCAAAAACTGGCTTTTGAAGCCGTGCGCGAGTTGGTGATCTCCTCCGAAATGCCTGCGCACCCGCTGCCCGACCCCCGCTCCATCAGAAAGAACTGCCGTATCTGTCTGCCGCTGCGAATCAACTGGGGCGGCTGGACCGATACTCCGCCCTACTGTTACGAAAACGGGGGCGCTGTGCTTAACATGGCGGTCACAATCGGCGGGCGGCTGCCGGTGACGGCGGCGCTTCGAAAGCACGAAAAGCGCTGTATTACGCTGATGTGCGCAGACAGCGGGGAAAAAGCCGATTTTCACGAGTTGGAATCGCTGCAGCGCTGCGATGACCCGCTCGACCCGTTTGCTCTGCATAAAGCTGTTTTGTTATGCTGCCGGGTGCTTCCCGTCAGCGGCGGTTCGATGCATTCGTTGTTGGAGAGATTCGGCAGCGGTTTTACGCTTTCCACCAAAGTCGAGGGGATTCCGCGCGGATCCGGTCTCGGGACCAGCAGCATTCTGGCTGCGGCATGCGTCAAAGCCGTCTATCGGTTTTTCGGAACCGAAGCCGATGACGCTGCGGTGTTCTCTCGGGTGCTTTGCATCGAACAGCTGATGGGTACCGGAGGCGGCTGGCAGGATCAGGTCGGCGGGCTCACGCCGGGCATCAAACTGGTCACCTCAAAGCCCGGAGCCCCGCAGGTGCTCGAAGTGGAACCGGTTGCACTCACCGAGGAAAAATTCGCCGAATTTTCGGAGAGATTCGCATTAATTTATACCGGAGAGCGCCGTCTTGCGCGTTTTTTGCTGCGCGAGATCATGAGTAAGTATCTGGACCGCGAACCGGATGCGCTGAAAGCGCTCAAACACGATTATAAACTCTGCGTCTCCATGCGGGATGCGCTTTCCCACGGTGATCTGGACGGACTTGCCGTTTTAATGAACGCGGCATGGGAGAACCGTCTGAGACTCGATAAAAATACGACAGATACCCGCATCGAGGAGATATTTGCAGCCTGTGCGCCTTTCATCGACGGAAAATTCGTCTGCGGCGCGGGCGGGGGCGGATTCCTGGAAGTCATGCTGAAAAAGGGCGTCTCGAAGGCAGAGCTTGCACAGGCGCTGAACCGGAAATTCGGCTGCGAGGTCTGGCTGAGCGGCTGCGAGGTTTATATGGGTTCCAGGGATTCAGGAACTGTCCTGTCTCTGCTCAGAAATAAAAAAGGATGAAAATCGGATGAAAATTCTACAGATTAATACTGTCTGTACCGGCTCAAGCACTGCCACGATCAGCGTTCAGCTGGCCCGAATGGTCACCGCAAACGGCGGCGAATCTTTGATTGCCTATGGGCGCGATGCAGCGGCTCCGTCGGTTGAATCCATTCGCATCGAAAATATAAGCGAATTTTTAATGCATGCGCTGCTTTCCCGACTGACCGACCGGCAGGGGTTCTTCTCCGCCTCGGCCACCAGAAAACTCAGCGATTTCATCCGTAAATATAATCCTGACGTCATCCATTTACACAACCTCCACGGTTATTATCTGAATATTAGAATTTTGTTCGAAACTCTTGCACAGCTGGACAAGCCGATTGTTTGGACGCTGCACGACTGCTGGGCACTGACCGGCCACTGCGTCTATATCGGAGACTGCCCGAAATGGCGGACCGGCTGCGGAGACTGTCCGAAAACACACCTCTACCCGAATGCGTTGGTCGACCAAAGTGCCCGTAATCTAAAAGAAAAACAGCTTCTGTTCACGTTGGTCGGAAACCTGACGATTGTGACGCCGTCTGATTGGTTAGGTAGATTGGTCCGCCGTTCTTTTTTATCCGAATACCCGGTAGAAGTCATCCCGAACGGAATTGACTTGGATGTTTTTATGCCCTCCGAGAACGATTTCAGAGCACAGCGCGACATTAAAGCAAGCGAGAAGATCGTGCTCGGTGTGGCCAATTTTCGCGACACAAACAAAGGGCTGGACGATTTTACAGCATTGTCAAAAACTATTCCCGGCTGCCGGATCGTGCTCGTCGGGCTGAGCGAAAAGCAGATCGCTTCGCTGCCGGAAGGTATTCTCGGACTCCCCCGCGTCAATGATCCCGCCGAGCTTGCAAAAATCTACTCCGCGGCGGATGTTTTTGTCAACCCCACCTACGCCGATAATTTTCCGACGGTGAACCTTGAGGCATTGGCCTGCGGCATTCCGGTCGTCACCTATGATACGGGCGGAAGTGCCGAATCGATCGGCAGCTGCGGTATTGCCGTCCCGACCGGAGATCGGGAAGCGCTCTCGGCTGCTGTGCAAATGTACTTAATGAACCCTCCGTCCCGCGAGTTTTGCCGAGTACAGGCATCGGCTTTCGACAGGAATGCGCGATTTGAAGCATACCTGCGGCTTTATGAAAAATTGGCGGAAGGGGGAAAACAATGAGGGTCCTGTTTTATACCAATCTGCCTTCTCCGTACCGCGTGGATTTTTTTAATTTATTGGGTCAAAGCGTTGAACTGACCGTTGTTTTTACCGCCCATCGCAATCAGAACACCGGTTGGGTTCAGGGAAATGAAGACATCCGCAATTTCAAAGCGATTTTTTTATGCGATTCAACTGAACTCAGTGCAGAACGGCAGCCGGCGAACCGGCCGAAATATTCCTATCCCGAAGCGTTTCGTTTCGCGTTCGGTGACTGGGACGCCGTCTTTGCCACAAACTATTCCTCACCTACCGAGATCATTCTGTTACATTCCCTTAAACAGCGGAAAATTCCTTATATCCTTGAGGTGGACGGCGGTTTCGTGCGAGAAGAGAGCGGAGTCAAGAGGCAGCTTAAAAAATACCTTATCTCGGGCGCAAAATTTTATCTCTCTACCGGTAAAACCACCGATGATTATCTTTGCTTTTACGGCGCGGATAAAAATAAAATCAAGCATTATCCGCTGTCCTCGGTATTTGCTTCCGAAATTGCCGAAGCACCCGCAGGCGCCGGGGAAAAAGCCGCCGGCAGAAAAGCGCTCGGATTGCCCGGCGGCCTGCTTTGCCTTTTCGTAGGCCAGCTGATTCACCGCAAAGGCGTGGATATCCTTGTTGAGGCGGCGAGACGGCTGCCCGGCATCCGCTTCTGTGTGGTCGGAAACGGCAATCCCTCGGGTTACGGCGCGCCGGATAACGTCATTTTTGCCGGGCAAAAAAACAGAGCCGAACTTTCGCGGTATTACCGCGCAGCCGATTTATTTGTACTTCCGACCAGGGAGGACATCTGGGGCCTTGTCATCAATGAAGCCGCCGCAAAAGGCCTTCCGGTCGTTACGACAGACCGCTGCATCGCCGGACTCGAGATGCTGAACAAACAATTCATCGTCCCTTCCGAAAACGCCGCCGCGCTTGCAAATAAGCTGAACGAACTCATTTCCGACCCTGCCGCGCTGAAAGCCGCCGCCGAAGCTTCGCTCTCCGCTGCCCGGCGTTATACGATCGAGGAAATGGTGCGAGCGCATCTGGCTTTTTTTGCCGATTTCTGATCTTTTGTTACCTTTATTTCATTTTATCGAATCGGGAGCTTTTCAATGGATAATCCGCTGAATTCAAGAACCTATAACACTGCGCGAAACATCAAATGGGGATATATTCTGTCCGCCATTCAGCTTGTGCTGTCCTTTATCTCCCGAACAATCTTCATCTATGTGCTCGGCAAGATCTACCTAGGCGTCAACGGGCTGTTTTCAAATATTCTCGGTGTGCTGTCATTGTCGGAACTCGGTTTCGGAACCGCCATCACTTTCGCATTGTATAAACCGCTCGCCGAAAAAGACACCGAAAAAATCAAATCACTGATGCGTTTGTTTCGCAATATCAACCGTATTGTAGCGGTTGTAATCACCGTCCTCGGCGTTGCGATAGCCCCGTTTATCAAATATCTGGTCAAGACCGAACAACCGATCGACTTTTTGGTCGTCTATTATCTGATCTTCCTTTTCAATACGGCCTCATCTTATCTGTTTTCCTATAAAAACGCACTGCTCAACGCCAACCAACAGGGTTACGTCGCGACAAAAAATAACCTGGCCTGCGTCGTCATCATGATGATCTGCCAGTGTACCGTGCTCCTGTTTTTCAAGGGAAACAAATTCGCTTATACCGCCTATCTCATCACGCAGGCCGTCATCTATTTAATCATGTATTATGTGTTGTATCGCAAGGCAGATCAGCTGCACCCTTACCTGCGTGATAAAAATGTCAAAAAGCTCGATAAAGCCGATAAAAAAGCCATCACAAACCGCGTCAAGGCGTTGTTTTTGGGACGGCTCGGAGATGCCGCCGTCAGTCAGACAGACAGTTTAATCATCTCCTCTTTGATCGGTATTGCGGTCTACGGTCTGGTCGATACCTATGTGATGCTGACCACGAAAATTCTCAGCTTCGTCAATGTCCTGCGCAGCAGTATGTTCGGGAGTCTGGGCAACCTGATCGCCACGGAAGGTAAAGAGCGGCAGGTGAATGTGCTCAGCGCGCTGAATTTTATGAACTTTTGGGTCTACGGCTTTGTATCGATTGCTTTCGCTGTATTGACTCAGCCGTTGATCACGCTTTGGCTCGGAACCGGATATTTGATCGACACGCCTTCGCTGATGTTGATTTTGCTCAATCTATACCTCGCAGGCCAACATGGCGGGTTGTTATCATTTCGGGATGCGGGCGGCGCATTTGAAAACGATTGGGCAACGCCGCTGATTCAGGGAGGCGTGAACCTCGCCGTCAGTATCGGACTTGCACTCAAAATCGGGCTGCCCGGCGTCTATATCGGTTCGGTCGTCTCGACGATCATTGCCTTTGTACTGCGTATCCGCCTCGTCTACCGGAAAATGCTCGGGCGAACCATGGGCGAATACCTCGGAAAATTCGCCGTATACTTTCTCACGGTGCTCATCATCGGCGGCGGGCTTTACGCGCTGTCCGTCTTCGTGATTTTAAAAGAGATCACCATCGTCCGGTTTACGGCGATGACTCTGATTACCGGAATCGTTCCCAATCTCGTGTTTTACCTTCTTTATCGGCGCACCGGCGAATTTGAATTTTATGTGGAAAAACTGAGAATGCTCAAATACAGCAGGCAGCTGCTGAAAGACGGAAAAAAGGGAGGAAACCAAAGATGACGACGGATGACAAAACATTGCAAACCGCAATTGACAAACTCCATAACCTCCAGCGCACGATGGCGGCCTACTCACATGCGGCCTCAATGATCTATTACGACAGCGTCACTGCCGCACCTTCGGATACCGCGGCAGGCAGAGGCATGACTTATGAGATTCTCTCGCCGATTTCTTATAATCTGCTGGCCTGTGAGGACACCGGAGATCTGCTTAAATTTTTAGGGGAAAACGCGGAAGCGCTTGACGAGCAGAAACGGCGCGAAGTCCGTCAGCTGACCCGGAGCCGGGATATCGTCGCTAAGATTCCGCAGGACGAATATGTAAAGTATGACCTGCTGATCAATGAGGCCGAGAGCGTCTGGCACAAAGCCAAAGCAGCGAACGACTTTCCCGCTTTTGCACCGTACCTTGAAAAGATTTTCGATACCACGATCAAATTCGCAGGATATTCCGAGCCCGGCAAAGACCCGTATGACGTGCTGCTCGACCGCTATGAAAGAGGCTTGAACCGAGAAATCTGCGATGTTTTTTTCAAACGCCTGCGTGCCGATTTGGTGCCGCTAATCCATAAAATCGGCGCTTCAACACAGCCCGACGATTCGTTTATCAAAGGGCACTTCCCGATCGCAAAACAGCGCGAGCTCTCGGGTTATGTGATGGAGGTCATGTGCATTGACCGCACCCATTGCAACATCGGCGAGACCGAGCACCCTTTTTCAATCAATTTCAACAATAAAGATGTGCGCATCACGACCAAATATTTCGAAGACGATTTTTCTAATTCGCTGTACTCGGTCATCCACGAAGCGGGACATGCACTGTATGACCTCGGCATCGCAGACAAACTCCAATATACCTGCTTGTCCGGCGGCACCTCGATGGGCATCCATGAGAGCCAGTCACGGCTGTTTGAAAATAACATCGGCCGAAGTCGCGCGTTTGTGAAACTTATGATGCCGAAGTTTATAAAATTGTTCCCGCAGCTGTCGGGCGTAAACGCCGAGCAGATGTACCATGCGGTCAATAAGAGCCGGCCGTCTCTAATCCGCATCGATGCCGACGAGCTGACCTATTCGCTGCATATCATGGTGCGATATGAGATCGAGAACTTATTGCTGCACAGAGAGATTTCGGTCAACGACCTGCCGAAGGTCTGGGCTGAAAAAGTGCAGACCTATCTCGGCATTGAAGTCCCCGACGACAAGCGCGGCGTTTTGCAGGACACCCACTGGGCCGACGGTTTGATTGGTTATTTCCCGTCTTATGCCATCGGAAGCGCCTATTCGGCTCAGATGATGCACAAGATGGAAAAAGACCTCGACCCGGAAAAAGTCATTGAGACCGGAACTTTAAAACCCATCGTCGATTGGCTCGGGCAGCGCGTCCATCAATACGGCTCACTTTATGACCCGGCGGTCGTGCTGAAAAAGTGCACCGGAGAGAACTTTAACCCGGGTTATTACACCGATTATTTGAATGCCAAGTTTTCCGATCTTTACGGATTATAATAACAATATTCCCGTCAAAGGGGGTGCATCATGAATCCCGCGGTCTATATCAGCATTTTTCTGCCGCTGTTGGTCATTTTTATTGAACAAGAACAAGCCAACGCGCAGATGAGAACCACCCGTATCACGAAACGAAGAAAGGAGGGACAGATCCGTATGAACGAATCCGTCAGACAATTCATCGGCAAGAATTGCCTAATCTATACTTATAACAACCAGCTGACCGGCACCGTCTTTTCGGTTGAAGACAACTGGCTGACTATTATGACGAAAGCCGGAAGCGAACTGATCAATATCGACTACATCAACCGCATCCGCGAGTACCCGACCAAAAAACGGAGCTGAATATAAAAATGAACGATCGGTATATCATCGAAAATATATTCGGGATCGAGGGCTGGAATATCGCCTGGTACGGCCTGATTCTTGGGATCGGCATTATTGCGGGTTTTTTTGTCGCCTTGTTTGAAGTCAAGCGCCAAAAGCTGAATACCGACATCCTGTTCGATTTTTTGCTGTGGGGGCTTCCGCTTGCGATCATAGGCGCAAGGGCATATTACGTCATTTTTGAATGGCAGCAGTATCAGAACAATCCGATCTCCGCGCTCTATATCTGGCAGGGTGGATTGGCCATCTACGGCACCGTTATCGGCGGTTTTATGGCGGCATTGATTTTTACGAGAATCAATAAATTCCCGCTGTTTCGATTTACCGACATCGTCGTTCCGGGGTTGGTGATCGGACAAGTCATCGGCAGATGGGGTAATTTCGTCAATCAGGAGGCATTCGGAGCGCTGATCACGAATCCGAAACTGCAGTTTTTCCCGCTCGCCGTGTATATCGGGCAACTCGGCGAATGGCATCAGGCCACTTTCTTTTATGAGAGCATGTGGAATCTGGCGGTATTCGCGGTGTTGATTTTAACACGTAAAAAAGCGAAGTTTTACGGCCAGCTTTTAGCCGAATATTTCATCGGTTACGGTCTGGGGCGTTTTTGGATCGAAGGACTGCGCACCGACAGCTTATATCTGTTCCCGGGCCTGCGGGTCTCGCAGGCATTGTCTTTGATTTTGGCCGTTGTGGGAATTTTGATGTTCGTATTTCACAAAAAACTCTTCCCTCCGAAAGAATATGAGGGCAAATATTTGTCAAGTGTAAAGCGCAAAACGTAAAGTGTAAAGTGACAATTCAATGAACAATTGCGTTTGCAAGTGTAGAATGCAAGCAAAAACAATGAGGCGAGGTGCGATGAATACGGTTCGATGCATCCCGCCCTTGACTTTGCATTTTACATTTTTAATTTACACTCGCATCAGGCCCCGTTGCCCTTTGTGGAAAAGTTGAAGTCGCTTTCGGGGTGACGGAGGATATTGCGCCAATTGATTTTAAACGGGCCTGCGCCGTTTTTCGGCTGATACCGGATCAGAATGTGGTTAAGGCCGCTCTCAAGCTCAAGATCGGCAAAAACGGCAGAACCGGAGACATTCGCGGTTCCTTTTTCCTGTGAATTGATCCAGAGCGAGATTTCGCCGTTCGCTTCGATATCGGCAAAGGTCTGCGCGCCGGGGTCGGGAACGCCGATATTGCTGCCCAGATTCTTGCGGGCTGTCGGTGAAAACAGCGTGAAATAAATCAAAGTGTCGCCGGTCACGATAAAATCACCTTCGGAACTATGCTTTTCTTCGAAATTCGCAGCGGCAAGAATGGGACTGGCGTTCATGCGTTCGGTCAGATATTTTGTGAAGTGCAGGGCAACTTCGGGCGGAAATTGGTCCGCCGAGATAGTATAGATGCGTTCCGGACAGCCCTTGCTTCCGTTCGTCGGTTCGATCCCGCCGTCGAGCAGAGCGCCTGCGTCGGTTCGGATGCCGAGATTTCGCTTCAGCTGATTTTCAAACCGTCCGAACCGCCCGCGTTTATTCAGCTCAAAATCAAAACAGGAAATCCAGACCGTCGCACCGTTAAATTTGAATTTCGCTGCCAAAATTTTCGGCTGTTCGTTGTTTTGATAACAATAATTCATCGCGCAATACGACCGCAGCATTTCGGAACGGTTTTTATGCTCATACAGCGGTACCATACAGTTCTGCGGACAGGTTTCGACTAATGCCTCGATTCCTTTTGCCGGTTGGATCAGATATTTGGCCACGGGGATATTCTCGCTCTCCGGGCTGCAATAACTCACCCGCTCCATACCCGATAAATCCTCGTTGGACACACCGGACAACTCGGAGATATCTCCGCTTCGCACGCCTCCGTAAATACCCTCGGGGTCTTCGGTGAGTTTGATCGGAATGCCGGTCTTCTCGGTGATGATCTCGGCCATCTTGAGGCCGACGCGGAAAATGATGAATTCATCGCCCTTTCTGGCTGTGGAAAGCGCCGCCGCGGCTTCCGCAAACGTCCCAAGCACTTTTGGCGCTTTCTTTTTGGCATCGGTTTGCTCGGCACGTCTGAGCATATTGAAAATCAACTGTCTCGCCGCCGGAATTTCGGTGAATTTTTCGGTCACGCGCAGCTGACATGCGATCACCTTACCCTTTCCGACCGCAATTTCGAATAACGGTGTTAACGACAAGTCGCCGTCGCCGAAATCACCTTCACCGCTGTCAATGATCGGCTTGATATAGGTTCCGTCGTCTTTTTGATACATCTTGCGGGCCACAAATGCATCTCCGGAGATCAGCGTATAGGGGTCTTCGGACCACATCGCGAGGTCGTCGTTTTCGATCTCCTCGGTCAAAACGGTGTCAAAAGACCGGATAAAGGCCGACTGAACGGGTTTTTGCACGAGTTTTACCCCGGGCAGCGGAGAAATGCGCTGTTCGAAGATCAATACATTTCCGCCGTTTTCGGCAAAGGTCTTGATGGCCTTATTCAGACCGCTTCCGGCTTCGACGGCGTCTTTTTCGATGATCAGCGTGCCGAATCCGTCGAAGGTTTGGGGATGATATTCAAAAGCCGCACCGAGCTCGGATAGAAGCTCTTTAAAATATCCGCTGCCGATCACGGCAATTTTATTTTTCAAAGTGAACTTTTTGGGAGCGGAAATACGGATCGGTTTTTCGCGGTGTTCCAATTCCCGCAAGCCACTCTTGATCGTGAGCACCTCGGTGAAATTGCCGCATTTTCCGACCGGCTTCAGGGTGAAATTCAGTTTTTTTGTTTCGCCGCGCTCCATGTTGATTTTGCAGCTGTAACGGCGCAAAATCGAAGCACCACGCTTGATTGCGCAGGTGAAAACGCCTATGATTGCACGTTTGGTATCATTGACGATATAAACTTCCCGTTCGATGGGGACATCGGGATAAAAACCGGTTCTGCGGCTTCGGTCGATGACCGCAAGAGGCCGAAACGCCAATGCTGCGTCTTCGGTTCCGGGCTGGGTGATATAGCCCTTACCGGCGTTTTTGCTCCAGTAATCAAACTCGCTGACGCCCTCTTTGACAAACAGCGGCTTCATACCGGGCGCGGTGTAATCCTTGTATGTAAAGGTCTTTTCGCCGTGAGGGCGCAGATTCATATGGCAGGACATATTCCACGGGCCTAGACAGCAGACGCCGTTCGAGCGGGCATCCTCGACGACATAGACGAGGTCTTTCGTCGCGGCAGCCGTCAGCCGGTCGTATTCACGCCAGGCATCGTCGCCGATAAATTGAAGCATGTTGTTATGTCCGAGATAGTGATATAAACACATCTCGCCGCTGTTGAGCGGGTGCGTCTTATCCCACCAGCCGATTCCGGACACGTCTTTGCCGTAGTGACGGCTCAGCATTTCCTGTGTGGTCTCGTCCCAGAGCGAGCTGTCGCCCTCGTGATAGGCGATTCGCGTCGGGTCGAGCTCGTTGAAAAGCGCCCGGATTTTGGGGGCCTCGGTTTTCATCATCTCTGTTTGACGGCCGGTCCAACGCAGTTCGTTGCCGCAACTGTATAAGATCACACAGGGGTGGTTTTTTTCGCGCTTGACCAGATCACGTACATGCTGTTGCCCGTTTTGCCAATAACGGATGTCTGCGGCGGCTTGTCCGCTGCCGCTTCCGTGCATATTCGTCTCGCTGGTGATATAGATGCCGGCTTCGTCGGCCATGTCCAAAATCAATTCGGGGTGCGGATGGGTGTGCAGGCGCGAGTGGTTCATGTGATAGTCGCGCAGCATCGAAAACCATTTTTCAATCCATCCGCGCGTATAGGAATACGGTGTGGCCTTATGTCCGAAATCGGAGAACAGGTGCAGCGGATGGCCGTTTAACAGCAGTTTATCGCCCTCAGCCCAAAGCTCGCGGAACCCGAACCGCTCGGTCATATGGTCAATTTCCGTGCCGTCCGACAAAACGGCGGTGCGGATATAATAAAGATTCGGAGTGAACGTATCCCAGAGCTTCGGATTTTCCCACGCAATCGAAATTTCCGTTGTCGCCTCGGACTGCGCCGAGATTTTGCCTGTGATTTCGGGAATTTCGACCGGATTGCCTTTAATCGTAGGCTTTATTATCAGGTTCATTGCGCTGTCGGTGGTGTTCTTGATCACATATTTCAATTTCAAGGTTTTTTCGCGCACCGAGGTCACGATTGTGAGATCATCGATGTAAACGTCGCCCTTTTCAATGAGCCACACATCCCGCTGGATGCCGCGCATTTGATTGGTCAGCCAGTTGCCTGTTCCGTGAAGCGAATCGCCGTTTTCATCCCGCTCGTAGTCGTCCAAAAAGAGGACGAGCTCGTTCTTGCCGTCGACGACATACGAGGTTATGTCGACCTCGGTCGGAAGTGTATATTCATGGCTGCACGCCGCTTCTTTGCCGTTAATAAAGATGGTTGCTGTCGGGCCGATGGCTTCCGCGATGAAAAAGTAACGCCTGCCGGTTTGCGGTCTCAGCTCAAAAGTACGCCGCACCCAGATTCGCTTTGCCTTTGTCCACTCCGCCGGATATCCGAACGCGTCAAACAGGTTCTCGGTGTCCGGGTCGCTGACGATATTGGGGTTTTCGCAATAATACTTCTCTCCCGGTTTTCTGACCGCGTCATAAGGTTTATTATAAAACGAGGGGACGAGATATTTTTTCTCGAGCCACCCTTTGGCTGGGATCTTTTCGCAGGGGCTGTCGTCATAAACCGGAAGTATATCCCACCAGCCGTTTAAACAAATTTTTTCATCAAAACGATAAATCACAGACCAATAGCCTCCTCGCGCAATTCAAAAAACGCCCCGGTTACCCGTCAATCCCTAAAAAAGAGGTGGGGGAACAAGCATAAACGAAATTCGTTGATTTTCTGTTCTGTCGGTTATTTTACATATTTTTTATTTTTTTGTCAAGAGTTTTTCATAACGGGGCCGGTATTAACCGCCAAATGATATAGTAATTTTTTGAAGCCCTTTCAATTTATCACCCTTGAAATCACAGTGGTTTTGCTATATAATTTCAAAGGCGCCCTGTGCGCCAAATGATGAATAACGAGGCATTCAAATGGATATACAAGCCCTGCTCAAAAACATGCACAACTGCCCCTGCGGCAGAACACATACGTTCGACACAAAATTCTGCGAGATCCGGAGCGGCTTGACCGCTGAGGCAGGTAAAATCCTCGAAAATGCGAGGTTTGACAAAAAGATCCTATTGGTTGCTGACCGAAACACGCTCAAAGCGTCGGACGGAATACTTGAAGCCCTTACGAAAAGCGGCTTTCACATCAAACAGTTCATTTACGACGATCAAAAATACGCGATGGCGGAACAGGTTGACGAAATCGAAGCGCTGTGTTCCGATATCGGCTCGATCATCTCGGTCGGCACCGGATCGCTCAACGACGTCTGTCGGGTCGCGGCATTCCGAAAAGAAAAACAATTCTGCATTTTCGCGACCGCACCCTCAATGGACGGCTTTGCTTCCGACACCGCACCGATCGTAAAAAACAATTATAAGACCTCTTGGAAAGCCAAACAGCCCGAGGTCATCATCGGAGACACTAAAATTTTAGCCGCTTCTCCGGTGATTTTAAAATCCGCGGGATTCGGCGATATGGCAGCCAAATATCTGGCGCTGGTCGAATGGAAAATCGCCAATCTTGTCGGAGGTGAATATTACTGCGAAAACGTCGCGGGACTGGTCGAAGAAGCCATCCGCAAGATCACTGCGCTTTGTGACCGGGTGACCGAAAGCGACGAACAGACCGCCGGGAAGATCATGGAGGCGCTGGTTCTGACCGGTCTTGCAATGAAATTGACCGGCTGCTCTCGTCCCGCCGCCGGCTCGGAGCATGTCGTCTCGCATTTTTGGGAGTGCAAAAAGCTTGTAAAAGGCATCTGGCCGGACTTTCACGGCCGGAAAGTCGGTGTCGCGACGGTGTTACTCAATCGGATATACCGCCAGATCGCACTGGATTATCCCGAGATTGAGACCCATGCCGACAACCCCGACTGGGACATTATTAAAAAGATTTACGGCCCCGAACTGGTGGACGCTATGCTCTCCGAAAACAATCCCAGCATCGTCGCAAACATCGACCCGAAGCATTTGAAAGAGTGCTGGCCTCAGATTCGCAATCTGATTTTGACCGAACTCCCAACCGACGAGCATCTGGTCGACATGATGAAGCGCGCGGGCGCCGCGACCACCTCCGAAGAGGTGCATGTGGACACTCAGCTTTTGCACGACGGGTTGAAATATCACCCTTTTATGCGCAGGCGTTTATTGCTTTCCCGGCTGCTTCCGATGACAAATATCGATATCGATCAATATATCAGGTAACGAAAAGCAGATTATTTAAAAGGCGGGTGAAGACCCGCCTTTAGTCCTTTATAAAATCGATCAATTCCATATAAGCGGCGAGGAAACGGCAAATGTAAATAATCCGACCATGATCAGTAAAAAAATCGCCCAAAATACCGTAAAGGCAATACCCAGGATCAATCCTATCAGTGACATAATGCGGCCGGCTTTCACCATACCGTTTTCAATTCCCATCTTCTCGGCTTCTTTAACTTTGTTTTGGCCGATGATACCGAAGATAAAACTGAGCGGCAGCTGGCAGAAGACCACCGCCACAATGCCCCAAACCAATGCCGCGGTCGAAATGTCTCTGGCCTCCGGCGGCATTGAAGGAGCGGCGTATCCGTGATTTCTGTTCATGCCGCAATAAGTGCAAAATTGATTGTTGTCGGTCAGTTCTCTGCCGCAATTTCTGCAATACATAGAATCCCTCCCTGTTCATAATACCCATATTCTATAATCACATGACCATTCTGTCAACAGAAAGGAATTTTTCTTCTCATAATGAATGCACGCTAATTGCTGAACAGCAATTAGCGTGCACTTCTTTATACCGTTTGAGCTGTTTTTTACCAGCTGTAGTCGTAATAACCGGAATAAGCAGTTGCTGCAACTATTGCAATGATTGCAACAACGATCCAGTAAATGGTCCAGAATATGCCGAAAATAAGACCGATGATTGATAAAACTTTTCCGGCGGTTACCATTCCGTTCTTTACTCCGAGGCGATTGGCGGCTTTTGCTTTGTTGATTCCGATGATGCCGAAGATAAAACCTAAAATCGGTACGGCACACAGAACGAAAGAGACGATGCCCCATACCAAAGCTGCCGTAGCTGCGCTCTTTCCCTCCGGGGATTCCATGGGAGCCGGTGCATATCCGGGCTGCTGATAAACAGGCTGCTGATAAGTGGGCTGCTGGTAAACCGGCTGCTGATAAGTGGGCTGTTGATATACCGGCTGCTGGGGCTGCTGTACCTGCTGCTGCGGAGCCGTAACCTGTGCGCCGCAATAGGTGCAGAACGTGGCATTGTCGGGTATTTCTTTGCCGCAATTCTTGCAGAACATATGTACTCCTCCTTTTTCCTTTCGGTTATAATTGTATTATATCGGGTAAATAAAATATGTCAATACGCTTTTATATAACTGACGGGTTATTTTTACGAAGCGATTTCCCGTCCTATTGCCTTACATATTTTAAATAGAATTCCTCATCGCTGGAAGTCAGATATATGATCCCCTCAACCAAAGCAATGAGAGAGGGGATACCCGACCAGCAAAAGAGAATATATACGATGCCAAGACCTATTCTTCCCAGATAGAATTTGTGAATTCCGAACCCGCCCAACAGAATTGCAAACAAACCCGCAGCAATTTTGTTTTTTCCCGACTCTTCGAGCGCCCGTCTGACGTCCTGTTGATTAGGGGTTTGCTGATACGGCTGCTGCACAGTCGTTGTCTGCGCTCCGCAATAGGTGCAAAATACCGTATTATCGGGTATCTCTTTACCGCAATTTCTGCAATACATATTTACTCCTCTTTCTTTCGGTTTTATAATATTATATCGGGCGAGAAAACAGATGTCAATCAAATGTTTGTATTTTGATATTCTTGAATAAAAAACAACCGTATGTTAAAATAATTCCCGGAAACGGAGGCGTTATTCTCATGAGCTTGATTACCGTACTTTGCGCAAACCCCTGTATCGATAAGACCTTGCGGCTGCCCGAGGTCTTTCCCGGCAGGACGAACCGGGTTGAAAAGACCATCCGGAGCATCGGAGGAAAAGGCATCAACGTTGCGGCTTCGGCCAAAAATCTCGGGCTTAAAGTACGCTGCTTATATTTTTCACACCAAGAGGGCGGCGCGGCTGTCGCCGAATTTTTACGTGATAAAGGGATCGAGGGCAGGTCGGTGCCGGTTTCCGGGCGGCTGCGCGAAAACATCAAGATATTCGAGCAAAACAATAAACAACTGACCGAATTCAACGAAAGCGGCGACGCGCTTATCGAGGCCGACGCCAAAAAAATGTTGACACTTGCCACCGAAGCGCTCAAAGACAGCGACATTTTTGTGCTCTCGGGCAGCATTCCGCCGGGATTACCGGCGGAACTGTATGCTGAGATTATCGCGCAGGCGAATTTTTGCGGCGTTCGTACGATTTTGGACACCGACGGCGAGGCGATGTTCCAGGGTATTCGGGCAGTGCCTTTCTTTATGAAGCCCAACAAAGCCGAACTCGGACACATTTTCGGCAGGCCGCTTTCGAGTTCGGGAGACGTCGCGCTGGCTGCCAAACGGCTGCTTGACGAGGGCATCGCCTATGTCTGCGCTTCGATGGGAAACGACGGGGCGCTGCTCGCCTGCCGCGACGGTATTTTCTTGTGTGACGCGCTCGACGTGCCGGTCAAAGGCACTGTGGGAACCGGCGACAGCATGGTCGCAGGCATTTGCAAAGCGCTGATCGAGGGCGGCGAACCCGACAAGATTTTGATTTACGGCTGCGCGGCTGCGCATGCCTCGGTGATCCACGAGGGCACAACTCCCTGTACAAAAGCCGATTTCGAGAAGTTCATCCCAGAGCTGACGGTTATCAGGATGTAAAGGAATTAACACATATAACAAAAGAGGCGAACCATATCGCCTCTTTTTCTATTTTACTTTTTATATTTTTTCAAAGGTTAGCCGCACGGTCTCATGTTCGGATTTAAACTGCACCCTTCGGGTGGCGATGACGCAGTCGTCGATTTTGGTTTTGACGGTGTGCAGACCGCTGTAATTTGTCGGTTTGAATCCCTTCGAAATCCGTATCCAAACCAAACCGCTCTCACCGACAGGACGTGTACAGGTGATTGTAAGGGTTAATGCGGCCTCTTCCCAACGCACATCCTCGACTTCGACTGCGCCTTGTAAAACATGCATATCGGTAGATAAAAACCAAGGGTGCTCTCGAACCGGGGCAATTCGGAAAACCTTGATAGATCTCGGCGGAACCGAAGCGGTCAGCGTATTTGAGATTTTTCCGCAGTAACGGCCGTTCCAGAAATCAAACAGTGAATACTCGCCGTTGACAAGCCCCGCTTTTTTAAGAGGGAATTCGACCGGAAGCGGTTCTTCTCCGAGATTGAGCAGCCCGATGACACGATAAGACTCCCAGTCCTTCTCGACGGGCAGCACATACACTTTCGGATAATCGGGAGAGTCGGTATCAAACAGATCGGCGGCGACGGCACTTCGGTCATACTGAGGCAGCACCTTTTTTACCATGGCAAGCCGCTCCTCGTCGATGGTGGCGATGTCGTCGCCGAGCATGACGGGCCCGGAGGAAAGCGCAAAGAAACTGGCGATGATTTCGGCTTCATTGCGGGGCACCGGTTTGTCAACGGTCATGACGTTGAACGCGTCGTTGTGGTAAAAGCGCCGGTTGGTGAAGTAATTCGCCGCAAAAGACCAGACCACGCTTTTGATCACTCCATAATCGTCTACGGCAAACGTGGCCGGATAATAATACCACATCTCGGGATATAACGGGCGGCCCTCGCCGAAATCCTGGCCGATGCGCACGGCGTCTACACAGCCGATATTCTGCATGAGCGTACCGGTGGAGGAGAGCAGCCAGGTATCCGCTCCCGCCGTTTCGCGGATGACTTTCAAACCGTTTCGGTAGACCTCGGGGCCTTTGACCATTCCCGTATCAAAATATTCATCATACGGATAATGTCCGGGCGTCGTACCGGACGAGATATGTAAAAAATCGATCATGTAATAGCGGATTCCCAGCCGATACAGCTCGGTAAAAACTTCTTTTAAAAAGGCGATGGATTTGGGGTTGCTCGGGTCAAGCCCATAAAAGCTGACCCGCTCTTCAGGCGGCAATGTCTGCCCAAGCCCGTAAGGGAGGTGATATCCGTTATTAATCGGCTTACCGTCTTTTTTTAATAGGCAGTCCTTCATACGTTCGGTGGTCGGAGAGAGTTTATCGGGTACCCAATAAGGCGCAATCCAGAAACCGGGCTGCATCTTCTTTTCGTTAATTTTTTCAAACAGCCATTCCCAGCCGTGCGGGAAACGCTCGCGGTTATGCTCAAGCCAGTTGCCGGGGACTGTATCCTTATAATTTGCCAAGCTCATCCAGATGTTTTTGACTCCGAACCCGGCGAGTTTTTCTTTTATTGCCGCGATGTTTTCAACCACCAGATCTTCATAAAGCTCTTGCGTAAAACCACAGCGCCAGGTGAAGCCGCCGATCCATCCGATCGAGGGCGTGGGATTGAAGACGGGTTTATAATATCGGGCAACTCGCTCAGCCCAGTGTTCGGCGGCGGCAAACGGGTCCGATTCCACGGCGATATACAAGGTCTCGCTGTTTTGAACCGCGCCGGGCAAAAGTGAAAACCCCTCGAAATCACAATAAAGCGTACCGGTGATTATCCCCTGAGTAAGGGTCAGTTCTCCGACAGTAGTGATCCGATCAAAGGTCAGAAAACACAGCGGAATGCTCTTTCGGGTCTCACGGCTGAGTAACAGTGAAAAGGTCTTGGAAGAAATAATCTCGCCTTCCCTTAGAGGCCATACGCCGCTGTCCACCACATAACCCGATTGCTTTAAAACAGCGGGGCTGCCGCCGTCCAAGGTAATATCACCGGAAAAAAGCGAGCACTTCCCCAGGGTAATCGCAGACTCCGTGCGGTTCTCAATTTTTAATTGCAGGGTGATATATCCCGCTTCGGTAAAATGCAGAGCCGTGAGGGTTAATATCAGGCCAAAGGTTTCCATCGTGCCGATATAGCCTTTATAAAGACCTTCTGAGGATTCAATTCCGCTCACGGTCTTACTCATATCGGAATTCCAATTAATGAGTTCGCCGTTTACCTCCAGCGAAACGCCGGAATTCAAAAGGCATCCGTTTTGTGCAAAGCTCCAGCCGCTGCGTACAAGTGACAGAACTGTTTTTTCAGCCATATCAAACACTCCTTCAACGCTTATCGGATTCATCATAACACAAACCGCCTGAATATGGAAGTCATTCGGGCGGTTTTATGATGATTATTCATTTGTCACACCGAGAGATGAAGTGCGCTATGAAATCAATAAATTCGATGAATCTTCCCCGTGATTATCCCCGTTGATTTTATGGATAATGGTCATCTTCTTCCACCGGCCGGACAGGTAGAAAATCAAACTCAGCGTGACGCCGACCGCGGTTGCGACCGGTGCTCCGAGCCCGATGCCGGAAAGACCGTATCCGAGCGTGATTCCGAAAATATAACAGGCCGGGATTCGGGCCAACAGCGAAGCGACCGCACTGTTCAGCAGCGTAAACGTCGTATGACCCGAACCGATGAACAGGCCCATCATACTGAACTGGAACGGCACCAACAAATAATCGAAGCTGAAACTGCGCAGGTACTGCACGCCGCTTGCGATCATCGCAGCATCATTGTCAAACAACTTCAGACAAAACTCCGGGAACAGCTGAACCAGCGCGAAGATCACAACGCTCATGGACATTGAAATCAACATGCCGATGCCCATCGTCTTTTTGGCACGGCCGATCTCTCCCGCCCCGAGGTTCTGAGCGCTCATCGCCGAGATCGAGGAGCTCATCGCGATCGCAGGCAAAATAGCAAAGCCGTTGAGTTTGGCGACTGCGCCGACCGCAGCTGAAGCCGTGACGCCGAGGGTGTTGACCAGCGCCGTCAAAAACAGGAACGAGACGCTGACGAGTGTATTTTGTATGGAGGTCGGAATGCCGATTTTTAAAATCATCTTGAGACGCTCGGGGTGGAATCCGAAGGACTTGAGCCTGAAATCAAAGACAAAATTGTTTTTCTTTAAATAAATGACACATAAGAACATGCTGATTGCCTGAGAAAACACAGTCGCAATCGCCGCGCCCGCCGCGCCCATGTGAAAGACCGCCACGAGAAGCAGGTCGCCGAATACATTGACTATACAAGCGATTGAAACGAAAATCAGGGGATTTTTACTGTCTCCCATACCACGCATGACCGCACTGAGTGCGTTGTAGCCGAAAATAAAGATCGTTCCGAGCGTTGTGATCATAAAATAGCTGTTTGCATCGGCAAACGACTCCTGCGGCGTTTGAATCAACCGGAGCAGCGGCTCTTTAATCGCCAAAGGTACTACGGTCATGATCACCGCAAGGACACCCAAAGCCGTGAACAATGTACCGATGGTCTCTTTGATGGCCTGCCGTTTTCCAGCACCCAGGTACTGCGCGATTAAAACCGTGCCTCCGACCGAGAGGCCGAGTACGAGGTTGGTGACGAGCAGCGTGATCTGGCTGCCGATATTGACGCCGGACATCGCGGCAGTTCCGTTAAATTGCCCTACGATAATCATATCGGCGATGGAATATAACGACTGAATCAGATTGGACAGCAAAAACGGTAAAGCGAATTTGATCAGCTTCTTCCCGACGTGTCCTTCGACCAGATTTGTTTCAAGTTTCGGCATAATTTGGGCCATTCTTTCGCGCTTTTTAGGTGTTTTTGTCGATTATGAAAAAACAAAAGGGGCGGACCGCTCCGGTTTTCGGAGCATCCGCCCTTTTCATCAGTTTTGCACGGGTTCGAACCCGTCGCGTTTTACCAATTCCCAGTTGACGGCAAGTGTCGTAATCGGATTTCCATCGATGTGATCCTTTTTCTGAAAGACATACCCTTTTTTCATCAGGGTCTTCAGAGCGGTCTGGACTTTCGAATACTGGACGTGATTGATTCCCGAAATCGTCTGTACGGTCTTATTAAAAGACAAAACCATTTTTTTGTTTTGATTTTCGAGATACTTGAAGTTTTTCAAAATCATCTCGTAATAATTTGCGAGCGGATCCGCCGCGGGTGGTTTTTCCACTTCGACGCTCCAGTCCGCGATGGACTGCAGCTGTTTGCTGAAAGCGTTCTTTACCGCATAGATCCCGACTTGTTTGTTACATCTGTTCTTTAAAAAACGTGCCGCCGAGGAGAAATGACCGTCACCGGTAAAAATGATAAAAACTTCGGCGCTGCTGGGATCAAAGGCGCGTTGGTAAATCAAATCGAGCATGATAAAGTCGGTAAAATCTTTTTTATAGTGGCTGGTATTTTGGGTCTGAACGATCATGTTGGTGACTTCTCTGATTTTTGATATCTCGTTCTGCATGCCCTGCACCGAAAAATCGGCGAAAAAAGTCATTTCACGGACGTCATACTTAGCGTTTAATTCCTTGCTCCAGTTTTTGATATCCGGCTTAATTCCATACAGCTTCTCGAGTGAGATGTACCAGTGTTCAAAATCCACAAATACCGCCGCCGACTGTTTTCCGCTGCCGGATCCCTTATTGACGCCGAATATTTTGGACCAAATTCCTATTTTGTTCACCTCCTTTTATGTTTTTAAAAAAGCCCGGCCTTTTGCCGAGCTTTTGGCACGCCCGAGGGGATTCGAACCCATGGCCTACTGGTTCGTAGCCAGTCACTCTATCCAGCTGAGCTACGGGCGCACATATGGCGACATTCGCCACGCGACGGTCTCCCGCCGACAGTTTTTCATTATAGCACGGTTTTATCCTTTGTCAAGCATTCGAATACTTTATTTTCAGGAAAAACGGTTTACTTTTACATGTCTTATCCGATATAAATTAAACGCCGGAGCAGGTGCCATGCGAAAATTTACTTGCAAAAAAATTGCCTCAAAATATTGACAAGGAAAAGTCGTTGTGTTATTATAGTCAGGCGTCGCGGCGCTTTGCTGGTGTAGCTCAGTCGGTAGAGCAGCTGATTTGTAATCAGCAGGTCGGGGGTTCAAATCCGTCCACCAGCTCCAGCGGGCTCTGCTCGCAAAAACCGAATACCATATGGGGGAATTCCCGAGTGGCCAAAGGGGACAGACTGTAAATCTGCTGGCTTCGCCTTCGGTGGTTCGAATCCACCTTCCCCCACCAAAAAGCAAAAAGCGCCTTTAGGTGCTTTTTGTTTTTGGTATGGGATTTTGCAAGGTGGATTCGAACCAGGGCGTGGAAGCGATGTGCGACAAAAGGAGCAAATCGCGACCAAACCACAGTCCGGGGGACTGTGGTTTAGCCCTCAAAGCGAAGCGCGATAAAATCCACCTTCCGAAAAAACTTGCTTCAGCAAGTTTTTTAAATGAAGCGTTCCCGTCGGGAACATGAAGTGCCCTCCGGGCATGTAGTTGCCACGCGCAACGACCGCGGGGCAATGAAGTGTGTCTGCGGACGCATTAGGAACGCTTCGCTTCATATTTTTTTGCAAAAATACTTTATATCTCGCCGTCTCGAGATTCTTCATTTCGGCGAAGCCGCGATTTCATTCGTCCCCTGTTTCCCTTGACTTTCCAAAGGGATTATGGAATAATCGTGACAGAAATTTTCCTATTGCATCCGTCAGCGTAGTAAACAAAAGCCGGAATCAACACGAAGGAGTCGAAAAAACATGAATATTGATATCTTTAAATTATCACCCGCCTTGCTTGACGACTGACTGAAATACTTTGATAATATAGCCTTTTCCGATAATGACGAATGGGAAGGCTGTTATTGTATGTGTTATCACTGGAGCAGAGAGTTACAAAAAAAGAAAAACTGGAATTGTTCAAAAACAGACGCGCCGTATAACCGGGAATGTGCGATAAAGTTGATTAAAGACGGAATGATGCAGGGGTACTTAGCTTATTGCGACGGCAGCGTTGTCGGATGGTGTAACGCAAATGATAAGCAAGCTTTCGATAATGTGAATTTTGCACTTCCCTGTGAAGCTTCGGAAAAGGATAAAAAAATAAAGTCTGTTGTATGCTTTTGTATTGCACCTGCTTATCGCGGAAAAGGCGTGGCTTCGGCATTATTGAAAAAAGTATGCGAAGACGCCAAAGATAATGGGTATGAATATATTGAAGCATATCCATTTAACCATGACGAAAACAACGCATATCACGGTCCCACTTCAATGTATAAAACAAATGGTTTTACACTTCATAACCACGTGAATGGATGCACAATTTATAGGAAATATTTAAAGTAACGCGTATCTTTCCCGCGTGCTTTTTTTCGTGATTTTTTAGCGGGGCTCTCCGCCCTCTTCCCACCAGTTGGTGAGGTAACACATCCCGTTCCAAACGCTTTCCAGCATCGCCTGACGGGAGCGCGGGAGGGTGACCCATTCCTCGACCCGGGATAGGCCGTAACCGAAGCAGTCGTCGAAGAATTTGTTGATAGCGTCCATGTCGATCTTGCCCCGCATGGAGTCGTTTTTCAGCCGGACATACCGGACGGAGAGATTGGCTTTCCCGACTCTCCACAGCCGCAGGGGATCCCCCGCCACGGCTTGCCCGGCTTTTTGGAAAAGTGCCTCATATTGGTCAAGACATTCGTCGGTCAGATAGGGCAGGTCGCAGTGGGTGTTATAGCTGCTGTGGGTATGGGTTTTCTCGGCGTTGTCGCAAACCGCATTCAAATAATCATTGATAAACGGCGCGGCTGCTCCGTAGAAAGCCGCTAAAAACTCGGTCTTCAGAGCTTTTACATCGGCATCCGGATTCCAAAGCAGCTTGCTGACCAGATAGGCGCGCAGCTCGTTGCAGTCGGTGCCGTCACCTTTGGAAAAGTTACCCTGTTCAAAACATCCCCGGACATTGTGCCGGGTGAGAAACCGGATATCCTGCTGCAAAATCCGCCAGTTGGGAAAGGGCATGCAGTAATGAGCGAAGTCCGTGATATAATCCCAGGTATACAGCCGATCGCAGACCTTTGACCAGTCTATCAGGTCATTGGCAAACGAGGAAACCGATCCGTCCGGGCGCTTGACTCCCCGGCTTTCGTCGTCACAGCCGTTCAGGGGGTGCAGCAGGCAGCATTCAATGCTGCAAAGCCGAACACAGACATTATGACGGGGACGGATATACATAGGAGCCGGGCGGGTGTGGAGATAGGCCAGCGTGTCGATGATCACATGGGGAAACTCCGGCTCGATGGCCTCGGCCACCCGGTTGATGAAATGAATCAGCGAACCGGCGTGAGAGCCTTCCCGTTCATCAATCTCCCGGCAATGCTCACACCGGCAGGGGTTTTGCCAGTCGTTCTGGGACACAGAGATGATGGTGGCCTCCGGGTTTTCACGAAGGGCTTCTTTTACCTTCTCCACGGTGATGGCGAGCACATCGGGATTGGTGAAACAGGGCTGTGCCCGTTCCTTCAACCGTTTGCCGTCGACCAGTGAGAAATATTCGGGGTGCGCGTCGTAATACTCGTCCGGAGGGAGAATGTGCCCGAACGAATGAACATACCAGGCATATGAGATATGTCCGCCCAGTTTTTCATCAAGTCCCGGATAATTCCCGTTGATGCGGGATTTGACGGCAAACCCGGGATGGTCGTTGTAAAAGCGATACCAATGGTCGCGGTATTCTACTATAGGAATTTGGGTTTCGTCTAATGAGGGCAGTTCCACAATATCCAGCGTGGGGATTTTTTCACAGGCAGGGGTGAAAAAGCGGCAGCCCAGCTTTTCCAAAAGCTCGTAAACCCCGTATAAAATGCCCCGGCAGCCGCCCGCGATGAGAAGGTTTTCTCCCATCGTTTTCAACGTGAAGCCATCATTGCCCAAGCGGTCAAAATCCGCGGCCTCATCATAGCCCTGACCCTTGCTGGCTAAAATCAACGAGGGGTCGGATCGCTGAACGGTGATTTGAAAAAAGCCCCCGCTGATCCGGTCCAGATATTTTTTCAATTCTACAGAAGCGGTTTGCTGGGAAGGGACTGCGCCTTCGGGAAGGTATATTTTCATCCGGGGGGTATTGTTTTGAGAGAATATCATAAACGCGTCCTGCCTTTGTTTTGTTGTTGGGTGCGAAATCGATTATTATAGCGGGGCCCTTATTTTCACCCTGCGAAAACTTTGTTCTTGCCCTGCTTTTTGGCGACGTATGCAGTAGTCAACAAAAAGTTTATAATCGACTTCATGACGTCGCCTTCAATGAACTCTGTTACGCCGAAGCTGGCCGTGACTATGCCGATTTCATTATCATGTTCCAGTTTCACAATATGATCCTTAATGCGTTCGGCGATTTCGACAGCTCTTTCCCGCGCAGTGTTCGGAAGGATTACAATAAACTCTTCCCCGCCCCATCTGGCGACGATGTCATTCTGCCTGATTCCGTTTTTAATGGTTTCCACGGTTTTGACGATCACTTGATCGCCTGCGACATGTCCGTACATGTCGTTGACCTGTTTAAAATCGTCAAGGTCGATCAGGATAATTGAAAAATCACATTTGGCACTGCACATTTGCTCGAGCGTCATATCACAGGCCGCTCTGTTAGAGGAATTCGTCAGCGCATCTGTTTTTGCGAGAACCTCAAGTTCAAGTTTCTGTAAATAGTTCAATCTTCTTTGTTTATTAATTCGAAACATCAACGTTCCGATAATCAAGGTCTGCGATAAAAGATAAATCGTTAAAATAATTTTTGTGCCCGATGCCAAAGTCGGTATGGTCCATGGTGTAAAACCAATAAACACCAGGGTTAAAAACGCAGAAGTACAGATATTTGTGATCCACCTGTTCGGAATAATAAACAGGCCGAATGTGATGTAAACCAAATCAAGCACTTCAAATATCAAGTCAACAGGTGCAAAATGCATCGCCATGTATTCATGAATCAAATACATCAATACGGCAAAAACAATTGCCGATTTAATTGCCGCGGTTTTATTTCGGGCCATTTTTAACAGGAAAAATTCGAAAATCGCCATTGCCAAAATGAAAACTCGGGGAATTAATGAATAGAAGATGATAAATTCAGTATCAGCCGATAAATACAAGTAATCCGTAACCACAAACAGCAAGTTAATGATACTGAAAATCAAAATGGTATATCTGCTGACCCGAAGTCCCCTTTTGACTTCACTGTCATAAAATTGCTTTTCTGTGTTTTTATCTCTGAACTCCGCCAGCCGATTGATTTCCTGCTTCATGGTTTTATACCTCCCCAATCATGTCTTTAATAAAAAGCTCCGCTTTTTGCTTTAAATCCTGACTCTTGGGTTACAAAACCCCGGCCTTAGCCGTTGCGTCTTGTTCCGGGATTTTCGTATAATCACAGTATAGCATTTTAATTTTTGCTGTCAATTCCGTTTCTATTTATATTTTACTTACTTTATGAAACTTTCAAGATATCACTGCGGTTTGCCCAAAATATTGAGAGGGAAAAGTTTTAGAATTTCATTGACTTTAAAAGCATGGATGGTATGATGGTATAGAAAAAACTCGGGAGCGTCGGAAATGCAAAAAGGCTTAGAGGAGATCAAACGAAATTTCAAGAATCCGCCGAGGGAATACGGCATCTACCCGATCCTTTGCGGCGGAATTGTTCAATCGTCCGAAAAAATTGAACAATACGACCGGCAAGGCTTCGCCGGTGTTGTCGGAGCCGTCCCTTATGAAAAGGATTTTCCTTATGACGAAGGCGAATGGGACCGAACCGAACGGGCTTTTCGCGCTTATATCAATAAAGGGATGCAGACCTGGATTTATGACGAAGACGGCTATCCTTCGGGTACTGCGGGCGGCGTTGTGATCGATGAACATCCGGAATATGAAGCGGTCGGACTCTACTGCTACGAGTACTGGCGCACTCTCGAGGGACCGATGAGTTATCGCGCCGATGTACCGGGCGATCAGCTTTTCAAAGCACTTCTGCTGCCTCTGAGCGGCGGAGAGGCCATTGATATCACAGACACGCTAAATGAGAAAAACACACTGCATTTCGAAATACCTTCAGGCGCTTATCACCTGTTTACCATGTCAATCCGGCGGCTGTTTGACGGCACACACGCCGCCCACAGCTACGCCGAGCCGCGCAATTACATCAATTTGCTTGACGCCGACGCGACGGGAGCTTTTATCAAGGTAACCCACGAAAATTACGCGCGTAAGCTCGGTGATCAATTTTCGAAGGGAGTCCGGGCGTTTTTTACCGACGAACCCTCGCTGATCGCCTGGAACATTACGGCGGCGGTTTATCCGATTGTGCCTTGGCACAAGGATTTCCCGGCCAACTTTCAAAAAAAATATGGTTATCCGGTCGAACTCGCCGTAACTGCCGTCGTCACCAAACGCGGGTTTAAATATAAAAAGCGGCGCTGCGATTTTTGGGAATTCGTCGCTGACACCGTCGCGAACAACTATTTCGGCGTGATACAGGACTGGTGCAGAGCACACAATATCCCCTCGTCCGGCCACATGCTGGAAGAGGAGCGGCTGCAGACCCATGTCTACGACTACGGCTCATTATATAAATGCGCGAAGCGGATGGATTGGCCGGGCATCGATGAACTCGAGAGCGAACCGCTGCGGCTGATGGATGAAAAAAACATCCCGATTGCGCGGCTGCTTGCCTCCGTTGCCGACGTACACGGCTGCGGAGAGTCGTTTACCGAGTTTTCAGATCATTTTTCGCGCATGGAAAACAAACAGATCGGCATGAACTGGATTCGCTCCTCGGTCAACTGGCATTTTGCGATGGGCATCAACAACATGACCACGTTCTATCATTTCGAGAATTTCAAAGACTCTGAAATCCGCGAACTGAACGAATACAACGCCCGCATCGGAACGCTCATCCGCCGCGGCAGAAGGATGTCCAAAGTCGCGCTGCTCTATCCCGAAGCCGCTCTTTGGGCGGCTTATACCCCGACGGCCGAAGTGCGCGCGATGGACAACTCCGAGGCGACTCTGCGCATCAGCGAGACCTTCCCGAAGGCCGCGTGGGAACTGCTGCACCGTCAGATCGATTTCGATTTTATCGATGAGGACCTCATCCGGGACGGCATCATCGAAAACGGTGCGCTGCGTTATAAAAACAGCGCTTACGAGTGTCTTGTATTTCCTGCGGCTGATGTGCTTTCTATCGGAACGGTCAAAAAAATCAAAACCATGCTGGATGCCGAAGTCGGAATCATCCTGATCGGCGGTATCCCGAAAATTGCGCGCGAAACCGGAGAAGAAGCCGGATTTTATGAGATGCTCTCCCCCTATATCGGCAAGCCGAATTTCACCGTGGTGCCCATCGAATCCGGCTGGACGCTTCCGGGCACTTCAAAACTGCCCGCTCTCCCGCGGCCTGTCCGGATTTATCCCAAAGATGTCAGAACCGTGCTGACCGGCGCCGAGGGAAAAGTTGTCATAATCGACGGCGAAATCATCTCCTCTTCAATGCTGTCACATACCCGCATTCTCGATGACGGTTCGCTGCAGGTCTTTTTATGCAATATGGGCGGCAGCATTTATGACGGGACATTGGAAGTTCAAGATGGAAAAGCGGCCATGACAGCTTCGCCCGACAACGGTAAATTCGCCGAATCTTCCGGTAAATCAGAACACGGTGCATTAAAAACGGCCATCAAACTGCGACCCTATGAAGCCTGTTTCTATCTTATAGATATGAACTAATCAAGTATGATCGGAGGAACTATGCTGACACATACGGGAACACAGGCCATAAAAACCGAGCGGCTTACCTTACGGCGGTTTACATACGAAGACGCCGACGACATGCTCAAATGTTGGATTTCGGATGAAAAGGTACAAGCCCTTTACGGTGAACCCGCCTATAAGACCAAGGAAGCGGTTATCGAACTGCTCGATAAGTACATCGGCGGGTATGAAAGAATGAATTATTACCGCTGGGCGATTATTTTGAAAGAGACCGGAGAATGCATCGGCCAGATCGCCTTTTTCCTCGTCGACGACAAAAACCATTTTGTCGAAATCGAGTACTGCGTCGGGACTCTGTTTCACAACCGCGGATTTATGACCGAGGCCGTCAACGCTGTCATTCGATTCGGTTTCGAACAACTGAACCTGCACAAAATTCAAGTCAGCCATAAAGCCGGGAACATACCTTCAAAGCGTGTCATCGAAAAATGCGGTTTTATCTATGAAGGTACCCTGCGCGATTATTTTTACGACGGGGACGAATATATCGACCGGCTCTTTTATTCCGTTTTAAGAGACGAATATTACAAAAAGGGATTAATGTAAAGATAAAAATCCATCATCGACCCGCAATGATTGAAAGACCCGTTCACCGGCTGTTCGTTTTTGCTTGCAATAAAAAGCGAACAGACATTGCCGGTAATCCCGGCGGGACTTTCGGGGAATATCATGCGAGATTTAAATTTGACTGCACCGAAAAAAACCGAACAGCGTAATCTGGGACTGGACCTCATTAAAATCATCGCAACCGTCGCTGTGATCGGCCTGCACACCATCGCATCCAGATACAGCCGTGTGAACCTGATCGCATATTGTTTTTTCGGCTGCGCAATGCCCCTGTTTTTCATGACCAACGGATATTCAACATTGAATAAGGGAAAAATCGATTTTCTCTATTCGATGCAAAAAATCCGAAATATCCTGCTCATCACAATGTTTTGGAACATCCTCGGCGCCGTATTCGATTATATCAAGACAAAAGATATTCAACGAATTCCGGTGAATATCCTCGGCCCGTACATACAGAAGGGCTTGATGGCGCAGTTTTGGTTCTTCGGTACCCTGGTCCTGATCTACCTGGCGCTGCCATTGCTAAAATATATCTTCGACCGGCCGAAACTCAAATGGCCGCTTTTTGCGTTATTGTTTCTCGCCTGCACGGCGGTGACGGTTCTGTCCGTGATGAAACATACCGCAATCACAATGAAAGTGCCGCAGACGTTCCGGCTCTGGACCTGGTTGTTTTATTATTTTCTCGGCGGAATTCTCAAACAATATCAGGAAAAGATCACTCATTCCCTCAATTTTAAGCTGCATGCCGTTCTGCTGGCGGTTTTTACAGCCGGTTATGTGCTGTATCAGGATCAGTTTTATGCGAACGCCGTCAAAAACCGATTGGCGGAATGCACCTATGACAGTATCCCCATTATGCTTTGGGTCACAGCGATGTTTTTGTTTATCCTGCGGCTGAACATCAATAAAAAGCCCAAACTCGCGGGCGCTGTCGGTTTTATTTCCCCGTTGATGTTCGGATGTTATATCATCCACGGCCCATATGCGATGTTGCTGGTTTCAAAACTAACTAATTTATGGAATATCAGCTCCTGCCCGTTCGATTTCGCGGCAGTATTGGTTCTTTCGTTTCTCATCGTATTCATGCTGCGTAATATAAACAAAAATTTGAGTTATTGATTGTCACCTGCAAAAACCGGCTGTCGATTCGACAGCCGGTTTTCTTAGTGATCCGCTTATTTTAATTCAAGTCCATCAGCTTTGCGGTGATTCCTTCGAGCTTGTTTAAGTCATGAACCAACTGCTCGACTTCCTCTTTTTTACCGCAGGGTTGAAGAATGATCAGCCCGTCGTTGGAACAGGATTCTTCACTCACCTCGTGCAGGCCGATACGCGCTCTGAGCTTGCAGCCGTTTTTCGTCAGCGTCTCCTGAAATTTCACCGCATTGTTCACCCGATTGTCCATCCGTACCCCGATCACATAATAACAAGACATAAGCTATACCTCCGTTTTAAAGCCGTAAACGGCATTTCATTGCTTTTATGTTACCATGATAAGGCCGAATTATCAAGAAAAAGAACGCTTACAACTTGTTTTTTTTAATGTAATCGTTTAAAAAGTTCAAAATTTCCATGCTGCAATCGACGATTCGATTATGCACCCGGTTTCGGCTCATGGATAAATAGCCGAAATAACCCCACGGGTCTTTGGTCTGCGTGCCCCAGTCCCACAGCCCGTCCGCGTTTTGGTTTTCGAGTAACCAACGCACCGTATCTGACAGATAGAGGGCGGAACCGCGAAATTGATTGATATAATTGAAAGCATACATCCACCGGCGAGTTTTATTACAGACAAAATGCTCGGGAAGTTTCGCCGGGCAATTCGGCCAAAAATAACCGTGCTCGTAAGCTTTGCCGCCCAAATGGCACAGCATGGCTTCTTCCAGTTTCGGCGGTACTTCCTTCGGGCGCTTCATCAGAAGTCCTGCCTGTATCGGGATAATTCTTTTTTCCCGCGTCCAAAACACCTCGTGCTGCGCGGCGGCATCTCGCTCATAGGAATATTCGCCGCTCTGATAAGCGCGGGAGGCGATGTGCAGCCACTCGATATAAGTCTGATCGCACAGATCGTTATACGGCCTGATGGATTCGAGCAGCTCACAGATATGCGCCGTTCGCCACGGTTTTGCCCGTTCGTTGGTTTCATGCGGCCGCTCAGGCGGTGTGCCGTTTAAAAAGTCCTCGAGATAATCCTGCGCGCAGAGCAAAATATCCCGGTCTTCAAGCGTCAGGCCGATATATAGCGCGCGGTTGATGCCCACAGTCGAGGTCGGAATTTTGTCTTTGGCCGAATAGTCCTTTGCGTACAACCGCCCCCAGCCGCCGTTCGGGGCCTGCGTCCGGCAGAGATCCTCAACGATATCGCTTGTGAGAAACTCCGGGCGCAGCTTTACCAAATCAAGATCATCATACGGCCTGTCCAGCAGTTGAAACAGGCTTTTATAACGCACGGCGGGATAAGGGCAGAACTCGAATAGGCGGTTTGCCGCCTGTTCAAATTGTTCTTTTATAATCATAAATATAAACTAAAAACTATTTTTACTTCTTTGCCTTTTTCGGAATTTTCAAAAACGCCGCAAGTACTAATGTGATCGCACAGGTGACCGCCGCGACGATGAACGAGTATGTAAAGACACCTGTTGCTGCCAGCTTGCTGGATATGATCGGGAAGATCAGCGCCGAAGCCCCGAATCCGATCATCACAAGGCCGTAATTCAAACCGATGTGCTTGGTGCCGAACAGGTCTGCCGCCGTAGCCGCAAACACGCTCGCAGCTCCGCCGAAGCAAAACGCGATCACAGCAAGGCAGATTAAGAACACGACATTTTGAGCAACGATCATCCCAAGCGAAGCCGCAAGCGTTAAAATCGAGATGGTCATGATGCCCGCTTTTCTGCCGACATAATCGGAATACCACGAAGTAAAAAGGCGACCTCCCGCGCTGGCGATACCCGTGATCATCACGCCGACCGCCGCCATGTTTTCGGTCAGTCCGCGCTCAACGCCGAGTGACATAAACAGCGGATTCAAAATAAAGTACGCGGGCAAAACGAAGAACAGCGAGAGCGTGAGCAGATAAAATTCTTTGGTTTTGAGCATCTCCTTGGTGGTGAATTGCTTTTGGGTGCTCTGTGCCGAACCCGCCTGCGGTTTTACCTCCGGGTTGGCTAAAAACAGCGAACATACCGAGCAGATCACCAAAAATGTGATGCCGATCGCAAGAAAGGTCTTCGGGACGCCCCAACCCGCAAGCAGCGTCTTGGTGACGGGCGCAAACAACACCAACGAAAGCCCGAACGCGCCGACCATCATGCCGGTGGCGAATCCGCGCTTATCAAAAAACCATTTTTGTATAACTGATACAGTTGTAGTATAGACACAGCCCACGCCGAAACCGCCGATCACACCGTAAAACACGTAAATCAACCAGGGCGCCGACGCTGGGACGAAACTGCTCAGAATCATGCCGAGACCGAGCAAAACGCTGCCGAGCAGCGCGACGGGCGCGGGTCCGAATTTGTCCTGCAGTCGTCCTCCGAAAATGATGCCGAGGACAAACGCCGCAAGCATGATGGAGGATGTGATCGCCGCGGCGGCAGCGTCCCACGTGAGGTAAGTCGCGACCGGCCCCTTGAACACGCTCCACATGTAGATAATGCCCGCGCAAAGCTGCAGCACCATGCCGAATGCCAGTACCAGATACCTGTTTTTCACCGTGAATGTTTTCATCTCTTTTCTTTCCTTTCGTTTTTGGGTGTATGTTTTATACCGAAATGATATAGTGAAGCCACTTAAAAATCAAGGTGAAAGTAAACAGTAAGTGGCTTCATATTACCCCCGTCTAAAAATAGTCCTCCAAACATTTTTAAATCCTCATTTATTTTCCGATCAGCCAAAGCCCCGCTAACGCCACAGCTACACCGCCCACATCGATTAAGATGTGTTTCAAAACAGTTCCTTTTTCCCAACGCCGTGGGCTGCCGTTAAAAGCCATGACCCCCAATCCTGCAATGATCAGTATGTAGCCGAGTATTTTCATATAGTTTCCTTTCGTTTTTGTATGTTCTTCTATGTACATCAGCGCTGATCAATTTTTTATAATACACTTCACATTTTCAAACAAGGATTCCAGATATCGTTTGTTCCCCTGCAGTGTAATTTTCGATTCCTCCGGGATACTCTCAAAAACGCGGTCGGCTGTTAGGTTCATGTAAAAATTAATCAACTCTGTTCCGCTATTTTGCGTATTAAAATAATGAATCAATCCCCGAAAACTGTCTAATAAACCTACTTCAACGCCATGTTCCGCGAATCTGGTGTGTGCGGGCGAAAGCTTGCACGATTTCTGCATCGTATATTGGATTAAGTCATCGGTGCCGAGTTTCCCTTTTTTTCGAAACGAATCATTCAAAAATTCATTTTTACACCCTTCAAAGGAATCGGCAATACCCGTCGATAACAAGCGGATCAATTTGTCATTACTCACCCCATGGAGCAATTGCGCTGAGCCGAAAGTGAAATCATAATCATAGGATAAAATGTCTTTTCCGTTATAAAGCCAATTGTTATGGGTTCTGTCGCAATTTAACGTAAAGATGTCCAAAATAATCATGGAGCAGTATTTTTTAAACATTTCATACCCGTGAACAGGGGCTTTGCTTCGAAATTCGTTTTTAATCTCATCGATATCATAACTGCCGATCAATCCGTCTCCCGAAAACCAATCTTTCCCCGGATTAAAATAATCGCTGTACACAAACAGTTCGCCGTTCGCTGTGAATTTATGATAAACGACCGTATTCAACCCGGCGATTCTCGCCAGTGCTGTCGTAAAAATAATCGCATCCCGATTGAGTTCGCTGTCCACGATTTGAAAATGGGATTTCCCTTCACCTTGTATGTCCATGTCAAAATGGTCCGGTTTCTCTTCGCCCTGTCTTTTTTCGCGGATTAATTTTTCAATATAATCTGTTGTCTCTGGGTTGAACATTTTATGCCTCTCTTTTTTACGGCTGCCTTACATCTTCTTACCGCATCATTCCGTTTTTATAGGTATCATACCAACTGTCGATGGCTGCGTCGTCGTCCATTTTCAACGCCTTGAAGATTTCGTATGCGAATTCAAGGGCTGCTGTCTCGTTGGCCGTAATGAAACCGCCGTCGGAGACAGCCTGTTTGGCAACATAATAGTCCTGAGCGTGATATTCCTTCTGCTGAAGGAAGTATTCCAGTGTATCGCCGTTATGCCTGACCTTATCCAAAAATCCGTGTTTCCCGAGAAACACCGCTCCTCCGCAGATTGCCGCCACAGGAATACCTGCCGCAGCAGCTCTCCTGACCAGCGCGGCGATTACATCGTACCGGTTCTCGGACCAGGAAAAGCCGCCGGGAAGAATGAGCATTGAAACATCATCCAGTGGCAGATTTTCCGAGATCATTTCGTCAATCTCGGCTCTGATTCCGCCGATGGAAACCTTCGGGTTCTTATCAACCGCAACGGTCTTGATGCGATATTTTTTTGACTTGTTGATTTCGGCGATCGCATAACTCGCTTCCCAATCAGCCCAGTCGTCTGTGAGGATAAGCAATACTTCGTTCATGTTGTCATCTTTCCTCTAAATCAATATCCGTCCGGTGGGATGCGGTGCATATTTATTCCCACTCGATGGTCGCCGGGGGTTTGGTGGTAATGTCGTAGCAGATGCGGTTGATGTGCTTGACTTGATTGACAATCTTCGAGGCCGCCGACTGCAGCACGTCGTAAGGGATTTTGGCAAAATCGGCGGTCATGAAGTCGCTGGTCGTGACCGCGCGCAGCACCAGCGTATAATCATACGTCCTGCCGTCGCCCATGACCCCCACCGAGCGGATGCCCGTCAGCACTGCAAAATACTGGTTGATCTCACCGTCGAGACCCGCAAGCGCGATTTCGTCGCGGAAAATCTTATCGGCGTCCTTTAAAATTGCGAGCTTTTCACGCGTGATCTCGCCGATGATGCGGATGGCAAGCCCCGGGCCGGGGAACGGCTGCCGGTTCACCAGCGCGGCGGGCAGGCCGAGTTCTCTGCCGAGTTGGCGCACCTCATCTTTAAACAACAGCCGCAGCGGCTCGACGATTTCCTTAAAATCTACAAAATCCGGCAGACCGCCGACATTATGGTGGCTCTTGATAACCGCGGCGTCGCCGAGGCCCGATTCGATGACGTCGGGATAGATCGTGCCCTGCGCTAAAAAGTCTACGGTGCCGATCTTTTTGGCCTCCGCCTCAAACACGCGGATAAACTCCTCGCCGATGGTTTTACGCTTGGTCTCGGGGTCGGAAACACCGCTGAGCCGATTCAAAAACCGCTCCGACGCGTCGACCGTGATCATATTGATATCAAAATCTTTGAAGGCCTCCTGAATCTCTTCGGTCTCGTTTTTGCGCATAAAGCCGTGGTCGACATAGACGCAGGTCAGCTGCTTGCCGACCGCACGAGATAGCAGTGCCGCGCACACCGAGGAATCCACGCCGCCCGAAAGAGCCAGCAGCACCTTGCCGCCGCCGATTTTCTCGCGCAGTCCCGCAATGGACTTGTCGCAGTAGTCCTTCATCGACCAGCCGCCTTTGCAGCCGCAGACACCATAGAGGAAATTGTGCAGCATCTGTAACCCGTTTTCGGTGTGGTTGACTTCGGGATGGAACTGCACCGCGTAGATTTTTGCTTCCTTGTTCTCCATTGCGGCGAACGGGCAGGTTTTGCTGTACGCGGTGCGCTTGAAGCCCTCCGGTATATTTGAAATATAATCGTTATGGCTCATCCAGGTGACGCCCGTCTTGGGCAGTCCCTTGAATAAAACCGAATCGGTGTCGAATTCGATCTCGGTCTTGCCGTATTCGCTGACTTTTGCGGCGGAGACCCGACCCGAAAACTCCTTGGCGATGATCTGCGCGCCGTAGCAGATGCCCAAAATCGGAATGCCCAGCTTAAAAATCTCCGAATTCACCTGCGGAGAGGTTTCGAGGTAAACGCTGTTCGGGCCTCCGGTGAAGATGATTCCGACGGGGTTGATCGCTTTCAGCTCGTCCATGCTCGTCTTATACGATTTTACCTCGCTGTAAACGCCGCATTCCCGCACCCTGCGCGCAATCAATTGGTTATATTGACCCCCGAAGTCCAGGACAATCACGATTTGGTCTTTCATTTCGTTCTCCTTAAGTTATGATATGTAGTTCAATATTCCGCATTCGATCTCTGCCCGGTGCGATTCGGCATATGCAAGCGCTTTTTTCAAATATCGGTATTCGGGTCCGCGTTTTAGCAAATATCGCAGTCCCACCCAGAAATCGCACCATTCCATCGCTTTTTGCGCACCGTTTATTTGATGTTTTGCCGCGATATACATTCGGTTGATGACATACCGGCGGATTTGCGATTCCGATCGAATGCGAAATTCCTTCGAAGCGCGGTGCAAGACCTTTATATCGCCGTCGATATAACAACGCTTGTCCTCCGCTTTTGCAGCTTTACAATAACCGAGCGTGAAATCCAAATCCTCGGCGTAGGCATAACCCGTCAGCTTTTCATCCCAAGAGATCCCGTTTTTTTCGACAAGGGATTTTTTCACAGCGAAGAAAAAGCCCATCGCCCAACGGGTTTCGGCTTTTCCTTTTACGCGGTCGGGATACCGCCCGAGCACCGAAGGCGTCACATGCCCGATTTTTCGGTTTTGAAACGACCTCAAGCCGGTTAGATATCCAAGTGAGCTTTGGCGTTTTGTAATCCCCTCATCCATCGCCGCAATCAGAGCGACGTCTGCGTTTTGCATGTCCTCATACAGTTTGGAAAGGGTGCGATAACGAAAATCCAAGTCGTCATCACAAAAGAGCAGGATATTGTTTTTCGCTTCCTTCATCCCGTAATTTCGAGCTGCGGTAGTAGACGGCGGGCTGAGTTTTTCGTGTAAAAAAGAAACCGCCGCGCGCGTCTTTCTCAGCGCTTCGGCGTTCAGCGCGAAAATTTCGTCATCCGACTGGTCGATGATAATCAACTGGTCGGGAACGGAATCGGCGGCCGCAATCGTTTCAAGAGTGTGCAAAAGGGCCTGCGGACGGTTCAAAGTCGGGATCACGATGCTGACCGGCACTGTCTTTGGCATCCGCATTCACTCCTTAAAGAGTAATTTGATTGAATTATACGGGTTTTTGCATGAATAATCAAGCATTCAGCAAGATTTCGCGGTTGGTTCCGTAGAAAATATCTTTCCTGCCGGAGATATACTTACAAAGCTCTTCGAATTTGCCCCAGGTGTCGAGATAGTCAAACTCATAGCTGTGACCCCAGACATAAAAAATCCGGTCGTCCGGCCATTCACCATCAACGAATTCACGGGCAAGTTGAAACATTTTATCAAAATCCATATGATAGACCGTCGGCTGAAAACGGTAAAGGTTACTCTGCCGTTCAAATGACCCGTTGCAGGTGATCGTTCGGACATATTTGATCGGCGTATTTTCGGCAATCACCGAAGCGACGTAGTCGTTGTTGTTTATACCGCCGCAGGGATAAGCCATTCCGACAATCTCATACCCGACCATTTCCTCGAGCGCATGGCGGTCGTCCTCGACCTGTTGAATGATTCCGGCTTTGTCAAGAACTTTCAGATCCGGATGGGTAACGGTATGCACGGCGACTTCATAGCCTTGATAAATCGAAGCGACATCGCATTTCTGCACTTTATTGTGGGTAGCCTCGCCCATGCTGTTTTTCACCCTGCCCTCGCGTCCGAGTAAACCGGAATTGAGGTTAAAAGTCGCTTTCAGCCCGTATTTATTAAACAGTTCAATCAAGCGGACATCCTGTGTCACGCCGTCGTCGTAACTAAAGGTAACCGCTTTTTTCTTGTCTTCAAACATTCTCAAACAACCTCGATTTCGTTTGGAGTCGGATATTTCGGAAGGTTTTGATCCGGGTGGTCGAGGTAATAATAGGCGACCGACATAAAGTCATCACGGCGCTCGAGGTACCGTCCGTCGCTGCGCCAACCGAGGTCTTGCAGAGTCACGCGCAGGTCCTTTTCGAAGCGAATCGGGTCGACAACATGCCAGCGGTAGAGCGAAAACCGCTGCTGGCTGTTATACAAACCATCGGGTTTGATGACCTGAAACATCCCTGCATACAGCCCCGAATAGGTCTGATAGACACCGTTTAAATCCCAGTCATACGCGCCGCAAAAATAGTCCTCGGTGCCGGTGCCGCAAATGGTGGGATACTCGGTGTCGCCGTCCATAAAGAACTTGATCTCACCCTCGCCCCACCAGTTACCCTCACCGTTCAGGCCGACCGACATTGATGTGCCGATGAACTGGCCCTTGCCCTTGATGCCGTCGGCGAGAAGATAATCATTCCCCGCCGTCAGCGGCTTGGCCTGACGGTACTGGGCGCAAAAATAACCGCAGTTCCGGGGGATTTCGGTCAGGCAATAATTGATTTGATAGTAACTGTATGCCCTTTTAACGCCGGTATTTTCGAGCGTGATATAAAAGCTTTTGCGAAACGGCATCTCAAAATAGCAGTTAAAACCACGGTTCGGGGCGACCATCAAGAGAGCCGAATTCAAGAACGGAAATTTTCCGGTCATCGAATCGACGTTGTTGTTATACCCGAACCCGAAAAACGCGGGCAGCGGTGCTTCAACCGAGGGCTTTTCGCATCCGTCCCAGTAAATACGGAAAACAAGAGATCGATCCGTAGAACCGGCGAACCAGATGCTTTGGATCATGCCCTGTCCCTTGACATCGCCGATCACAAGGATCTGGCCCGGCTCGATCATCACCGACGGCGAGACTTTTCGGCCCTTGCCGAGTTCGCGGGCGGCATTTGCCCCGGTACCTGTTTCGGCCATTCCGCCTTTTCCCGGTTCGCCCGTGGGGTTTTCCGCCGAGAGCGATCGTGTTTTTGCATCGGAAAGCAAGGAGAGATTTGCTCCGAAATTCAAATTTTTCATCATTTAAATCCTCCGATATCAATTTTATGATCATTCATACGGTCTCAATTTCGTTGGGCGTCGGATAAGCGGGCAGATTCTGATCCGGGTGATCGAGGTAATAATAAGCGACCGACATAAAGTCGTCACGGCGCTCAAGGTACCGCCCTTCGCTGCGCCAGCCGATATCCTGCAAGGTCACGCGCAAATCTTTTTCAAACCGGATGGGGTCGACGACATGCCAGCGGTAATGTGCAAACCGCTGCTGGCTGTTGTAAAGGCCGTCTGGATTGATCACCTGAAACATCCCGGCATACAGCCCCGAATAGGTCTGGAAAACCCCGCCGCATTCCCAACCGTATGCGCCGCAGAAATAGTCCTCGGTGCCGGTGCCGCAGATCGTGGGGTATTCGCCGTCGCCGTCCATATAGAACTTGATCTCGCCCTCACCGTACCAGTTGTTTTCTCCGTTCAAGCCGACCGAAAGCGTGGTCCCGACAAACTGACCTTTTCCCTTGATGCCGTCGGCGAGAACAAAGTCCGTGCCCGCCGTCAGCGGCTTGGCCTGGCGGTACTGCGCGCAGAAATAGCCGCAGTTCTCGGGGAGTTCGGTCAGGCAATAATTGATCTGATAATAGCTATACGCCCTTTTGGTGCCGGTGTTCTGGGGGGTGATAGTAAAGCTCTTGCGAAACGGCATCTCGAAATAACAGTTAAAGCCGCGGTTCGGCGCGACCATCATCAAAGCAGAATTTAAGAGCGGGAATTTCCCGGTGGTTGAATCGACGTTGTTGTTATAACCGAAGCCGAAAAAGGCGGGAAGCGGCGCTTCAACCGAGGGCTTCTCGCATCCGTCCCAATAGATACGGAAAGTGAGCGACCGATCGGTGGAACCGGCAAACCAGATGCTCTGGATCATCCCTTGCCCCTTGACGTCGCCGATGACGAGCGTCTGACCCGGCTCGATCATCACCGAAGGGGAAATTTTACGGCCTTTTCCGAGTTCACGGGCGGCGTTTGCCCCCGTTCCGGTCTCGGCCATTCCGCCTTTTCCCGGTTCGCCCAAGGGGTTTTCTGCCGAGAGCGAGCGGGTTTTCGCGTCGGAAAGCAAGGAAAGGTTTTTTCCGAAATTGAAATCCTGCATGATTTTATCCTCCGAATATATATCAATTCATAAAGTGCCGAAGTAATGGAATTATTATACCATCAGGGGTTTATGCGGTCAATGAATCAACCAAAATAAAAAACCGGCGTACGGTCATCCGCACGCCGGTTTTGATAATTAAGATTTTAGGCCTCGACGCGCCCGGAAGCAATCGCCGTGACCAGTGAACCCAAATCAATTTTAGTACCGCCTTTGGCATAGGCGGTTCCGGTCGACGATTCCAACGTTACCTTCAACTCACCTACACAACCGCGTTTTCTCGCTTCTTCAATCGCCAACCTCTCTGCGGCACTCTTTGCCGCCGCAATCGCGTCTTCCAGTTTACCGTGCGAGGTGTTACCGTTCGGGGTATGGACGGTGTATCCCATCACGCCCGCCGTCGTGCGGTTCGGGGCAATCTCAACAGTCACCTTGGCCGAGACATCCGCAATCACCGCACCGATGGCGTTTGCAACCTCGGCGTTTTCGGGGATCACGCACTCCATCCCGAGCGCTTTGGCGGCCTCGGGCAAAAAGAGATGTGTCGGCGCGCCGATGCCGACCAGTGAAGCGCCCGATTGAAATGCCAAATCAAAAATCGGGTCGGCTTTGCGATCATTTCGATTGTTCCAGTTCTCCTCGATCAGCTTGGTCAGTTGGTCGCCGAGACCGGATTTGCGCAAGAACGGATAGCGGTTGGTCAACAGTACGCGGGCAAGATTTTGATAGAGCTTTTTCTCGACCAGCTCGTAGACCTCGTCGGCGAATTTTTCGACGTTTTCCTCGTTGTCGCGTTTGAGCGAGCAGCAGTCGATGAAATAGCGCGCACCCATGATCGAGGCCTGCTTATCAAATTTGGAAAAGTCACCTTTGATGTGCATGGCGTCGGTCGGCGTAAAGCCGCAGCGCATGACAACGCCCTCGGCTTCGAGCCGCTCGCTGCCAAGTTTATAGTGATCGAGTTGACCACCGCCGATCATCACGGGGCCGGCACGCAGCAGCTCCATCAACTCCCACTCCGCGTCGGAATAGTTCTTACCCTGCGGTTCTTTCACCAGATATAAAAATTCGTGCAGCGGCTGTGCGCTGCCGCGTTTTTGCTCTTTTAAACGCCACAGTTCGCCGGTAATCGACGGCCATCTTGCCGCCGCCGTGCAGAGCGGCATGACCCGACGGGCGTTCAAGACCAGTTCTCCGTCTTTCGCGGTGATTTCGCTGTCGCCGCCGAGCCCGAAGGTGTCGATGAACACGCCCCTGACCTGCGTGTGCCAGTTGCCGATGCGGATGGTCCCCGAGGTCTCGGGCAAGCCGTTGCGCACGACCGAGATGTCGGTCGTCGTGCCGCCCATGTCCACGATCAGGCAGTTATCGCGCTCGGTCAGCCATTTTCCGCCGAAGACGCTGGCAGCCGGGCCGCTCAAAATCGTCTCGACCGGATGCGAACGCGACAGGTGCTCGTTCATCAGACCGCCGTCGCTGCGCACGATCATTTTGGGCAGATCCATACCCCGCTTTTGCAGTGCCTTGCCGACCGCGTTCATAAACTCTTCCGCTACCGGAAGCAGCCGCGCATTGAGTAATGCGGTCGCGCCGCGCTCCATCACGTTCAGACCGCTTGTCAGATCGCTTGCAAGCACGATCGGGACATCGTATTTTTCACTTAATACTATCTTGGCGTTCTTTTCGCAGACCGCGCCGTTGCGGATGGCGTTGCTCTCGACCACGCTGAGCGCGTCGGCATCGGAGAGCCACTGCCCTTCCGATTTGAACAGATCGTCCCAGTCCGGCTCGTCGATGATCTTGCCGTCGAAGCTGCCGTGCGTATCGACGCACAGCACATCCTCATCGCGCAGTCCGTAATATTTATCGGCCTCAATCCACTTCATGACCGCCCTGGTACTGCCCATCAAAATCAATTTGGCGCGGCAGCCCTTGTCCTCGATGCAGGCGTTGGTGGCGAGTGTCGTGGAGAGCGAGACCAATTTAATTAGTTTTACAAATTCCTGCGGCAGCTTGTCAAGCGCAGAACCGATGCAGGCCGTCAAGTCCTCACGCGTGGTCGGGGTCTTGACTTTCGCCAGTACTTTTTTAGTGTCAAAATCGTAAATCACGGCGTCCGTATAAGTTCCGCCGGTATCGATGCCGAGTCCGAGATTCATAACGGCACCTCCTTGCCGTCCCATTGTATCATATCGGCAAAGAGGTCTCTATAAAAATCTTTTAATTTTCTCGGTAAATTCATTAACAGTTTCCGGTATAGACATATTTTAAATATTTCGCGGCGAGATTGCGCAGGTTATAAATCGTCTCGATCGGCGTCGACTGGCGGTCTTTCATCTTATGGCGCGGGAAAAAACGGCTCAGGTGTAAAGGGATCTCCGGATTCACCGAAGCCAGCCATTCGGCCTCTTCTTCAATCTCTTTGGGGTCGTCGTTCAAGCCCGGTATAACCAGCGTCGTGACCTCGATGTGACATTTTTCCGCCGATAACGCAATTGTCTGCTTGACGGTTTCCAAATCGCCGTGAACGAAATCATAAAATTTTTTCGTAAACCCTTTCAAATCGATGTTCATCGCGTCAATCAACGACAAAAGTTCAAGCAGCGGTTCGCGGCAGATCATGCCGTTGGTCACGAGTACGGTTTTCAGCCCGTTTTCGCGCAACAGCACCGCGCAGTCAAGGACATATTCATACCAAATGAGCGGCTCGTTGTAAGTAAACGCAAGCCCGATATTGCCCTGCGACACGGCCTGTTTCGCCCGCTCGACCAACATCTCCGGCGTGAAGAAGACCGTGTCGGCGTTTTTGTCAGCCATCGAGATTTCGCAGTTTTGGCAAAACGGGCAGGACAAATTACAGCCGTAGCTGCCGGCTGATAAAATCATGCTGCCGGGGAAAAAGCGGTAAAGCGGCTTTTTCTCGATCGGGTCGAGCGACAAGGATGTCAGCCGCCCGTAGTTGCCGCAGACGATCTCCCCGTCCCGGTTTTCCCTTGCGCGGCAAAAACCGGTTTTGCCCTCGGAGATGTCGCAATGATGCGGACAGATCCCGCAGATCATCTGTGCCTCACCACCTCAAAGCGCGAAAGCTCCACCTTTTCGGCGGGCCGGATGCCGGCTTTGCGTTTGGCGATGTCGATCTGGTCATACACCGTGTCGACGCCCTCGAGATCGGGCAGCAGCAGCCCGCGCCTGCCGCCGTTTTGCACGATCACTCCGTATTTTTTCACGTCGAGCTGCTCCGGCGACTCGATTCTCTCCGGCGCGCCCAACACATCGACACTGTACACAAGCTCCGGCAGTTCGTCCGGCTCAACCGGCTCAAAACGGGAATCGTGCGCCGCCGCCGAAATCCCGTTTTGTAATATTTCTTCGGCAATATTCGCGGTCGTCGGGGCGATTGTCCCGATGCAGCCGCGCAGCTGCCCGTGCATTTTCAATGAGACAAATACCCCCGCTTCCCGTGCCAGCATTTCCTCGGGCAGCCCGTCCGGTAATTTCGCGGGCTTTCCGCTGATGACATAGGTCTCGACCGAGAGCCGTGCCAGTTTGACATAGGGGTCTTCTGTTGCCTTTACTTTATCGAGCTTTTCACGTTGTTTTACTTTATATTGCTCGCCGATATTTTGTCCGGCATCCTCTCCGGCCACCTCAAAGGCTGCTACGCCGTACCCGACCCCGAACGGGCCTTCATAAGAAAGTAATTCGTGCGTGACCTTTTTGCCGTCGAGCGCACCCGCCATGATCTGAAACGAGCGCAGGCCGCATTCGGCTGCGGCGTCGGCAAAGTCGGGCGAAAACTCGAGCAGCGCCGAAAAATCCCCATCGCCGAGCGCTTTGGTGAGTTGTTCGTCAAACTGCGGTCCCTCGGGCGCAAAACCGTAAGGGCCGTCCTTTTTGAGTTTATGCGATAAATCACCGCTGGAAATGATAACAACCCGCCGACCGAGTTCATTTGCGGCTTTGGCGATGCACTGCCCCAAGCGATAATGTGCTAACGGCGGCATACCGGATAAACCGATCCGGACGAGCTTATACTCTTTATAAAACTTGTTAAGAAAATAGATCGGAACCATCGTCCCATGGTCGAGATCGGGAGAGGTCTCCCCGAACGTACCCGCCGAGACCCCGTCTTCCTCTGCCTGCGCACAGATTTCGGCGACCAATTCGGCGTCGTAATCGACCGAGATGCGCACGTTCTCCGCCCGAAACCGACCCAGATCACCCCGCGCAAATCCGCCGGGCGAGATGTGAAAATAATCCGCATACATCACCGAATGCGGGCTGGTTACCACCACGGTCTCCGGCTTCAAAGCCGCGATGCGCCGCATGACTTCTTCATAAGCTGCCGCGGTTTTCGCAATCTTTATTTCCTCGCCTCTGCCGACTTCCGGCACGATAATCGGCGGGTGTGGTACGGCAAAGGCCGCAGTCACCGACATATGCTCAACTCCCTTCATCTTGACTGTATTATATCACTTCCGAAAAAATTTAAAAACAAAATAAACATATCAATGCTTTCAAAAACATAAATTTATTTTGGTATCCGGTTCACAAATTGGCGAAAATAATCAAAAACTCGGATTTTAAAAAAATCGAAAAATTTTCCGTTACCTATAATACAACTTTTTTCGCGAACGGCGTATGCTAACATCTTTTTCGATGGGATGAAAATTTGGAATTTCCCACCTATATCAATCCATTCGGGACGGTCAAACCCGAATATGCAAAATGGCTTAAACCATCGGCAAAGTCACACATGTCGTCTATTCCACACAAAATCGAAAGGGGAAAAATCTACAATGAAAAAATTCTCCAAGGTATCGGCGGTTATTCTCGCACTTATTTTAGCAGCAGGGCTGTTTGCTGCGACAACCTTTGCTTCAGAGGTCACAAATGGACCGGGGCCATGTCCGAAAAATAATCTGATTTATGTCGGAAACGGTAATACCGCCGGTTCGCAATCAGACAGCACAGAATATCTTGCAGGGCAGAAAACTATTGTCAAAGATCAGGGAACCCTTGTAAAAACCGGTTACACTTTTGATGGCTGGAACACGGCTGCCGACGGATCAGGCGACTCATACGAAGCCGGAGATGAGCTTGATTTTATAACAGGCGTAATCCATCACGATGGTTTCTGGTGGTACGGCCACTGGGTTCCTGCTTGGGATGAAACCACTTACGGCGACAAGACTCTGTATGCACAATGGAAAATCAACCGATATACCATGACTTTCGATTCCGAAGGCGGAAGCGCGGTCGCGCCGGTGACACAAAATTACAACACCGCGGTCGCCAAGCCCGCAAACCCGGCCAAAGAGGGTTACACATTCGCAGGCTGGTATACAGGTGACGGCGGAACCGGCAGTGCGATCGATTTCCCCTATACGCTAACGGGAAACGTCACCGTTTATGCTAAATGGAACATCAATTATTACACGATGATGTTTAATTCCGAAGGCGGTACCAATGTTTCTCCCATCACACAGGCTTATAACACTGTGATTGCCGCGCCGACCGCACCGACACGTTACGGATTTACGTTTGACGGCTGGTATACAGGCGCTCTGGGCACCGGTAGCACGATTGCTTTCCCGTATACGATTAAGCATGACATCACTGTTCATGCGAAGTGGGTAGCCAATACCTACACGTTGAAGTTCGATTCCGAAGGCGGCAGTTCTGTCGCTTCGATATCCGCGTACTTCGGCGAATATGTCAACAGCCCCGCGGATCCGACTAAAGCAGGATATACGTTCGAAGGCTGGTATTTAGGAGATGACGGCACCGGCAGTAAGGCAGTATTCCCGTATAATATTATAGGAAATGCCACCCTCTACGCCAAATGGACAAAAATTGTTGTCGTGTCAACCGCATCCATCCCCACGGTTGCCAGTACACCGTCTGTGGCTTCAATAACCACCATCAGTTCCACGCCTGCTCCGACAAGCGTCCCGCAGATGGGCAGCGGTTCCGAAACTTCCGCCGCGGCTGCTATTATCCTTGCAGCTCTGCTGGGATCAGGTGTTGCGATTTTGAGCGTTAGGAAAATTCGCGAAAAATAACTGCAGATCAATAAAATATTTAAAAGGATCCGCCGATAATAAAAATTTTATCGGCGGATTTTTGTTTTTTATATAGTATTTAGAAATATATTGGGAATATTATTAAATCTTGTCAAAAAAATTGCTAAATGTAACTATTATGTAACCTTTGAGTGATAAAATATTATCAACCGAATTGTTTCATCCCGCAATTCAATTTAGACTGTTTCGGCATAGGAAAGGGTGTTTTTTATGAAATACTGTAAAAAGCTGTCTGCGATTCTTATCTCTTTGATTTTTATTTTTGGCTTGTTTTCCACAACAGTCTTTGCAACGACCGACTGCGGTTGTCCGCTTCGCTATCATATTTATTATAACGGAAACGGGAACACCGCAGGTTCTCAATCCGAATCTTCCGGATGGGATTGGGAGAATCTCAAAGTTAAAGATCAAGGCACTTTAAGCAAAACAGGCTACACATTTAACGGCTGGAATACCGTAAGCGACGGCAGCGGTGAATCGTTTTTGCCGGGAGATGATATTTGTTTCATCATATCAAGTGAATGGATCGAAGGCCATTGGTTTTTAGATGACTGCCATCCCATTTGGATTCCCGGTCATTGGGACTTCGAATACGGTGACAGAACACTTTATGCCCAATGGAACATAAATCAGTATACAATGTCCTTTGATTCCAGGGGCGGCAGCCCCGTTGCACCGATCACTCAAAATTACAATACAACCGTAGCGGCACCTGCTGCTCCGACTCGGGATCATTACTCTTTTGGCGGTTGGGTCGACAGTTTAAACAATCCCATCAGCTTCCCGTATACCCTTGTTGAAGACATCACCGTTTATGCTGAATGGCAGATCGACAGCTATACCATGATGTTTGACTCTGAGGGCGGTTCTAGTGTTACTCCCATAACACAGAATTATAATACGCAAGTCATTAAACCTGAAGATCCGACGAAGTATGGCTTCACGTTCTCCGGCTGGTACACCGGTGAAAACGGCACGGGCACATTGGTTAATTTCCCGCACACCCTGACAGATAATATTACCGTCCACGCAAAATGGACCGCGCAGCAGTTTACTGTTTCTTTTGACTCCGAGGGGGGCAGTTCTGTCTCCTCTGTCTCCGGCAACTACGGTGAATTTATCTCAAGTTTCGCAATTCCGACGAAAAACGGCTTCACCTTTGAAGGTTGGTATTCCGGAGATAACGGTACCGGAACCCTTATCAGTGTCCCGTATATGATTACAGGCAATGTCACTGTTTATGCCAAATGGAAAATGATTAATGTCGTTTCCGAACCTTCCTCAATAGCGACTTCCAGCATTTCGAATACCGTCTCGTCTCCTGCATCGAGTGCTGTTTCGAGCCGTCCGACGACTAATGTCGGTGAAGGAGAGAACCCGACTACCGTTCCGGGCATGGGTAACAGCAATTTGAACATGGCATGGATAACTGCGGTTCTTTTCTCAATGCTCGTGCTTGCAGGCATTATCCTCTTACGTTATAAAAAACATAAAGCCGCAAAATAAGTAATAAACGAATTCATCTGTAAGTCCCCGCAGGTTTCTGCGGGGATTTGTTTTATACTCTTCTGAAAATACTTTACACTAACAGAGTAAATATGTTAAACTCTCAGAGGTTTAGATCCTGCATTTATGAACTCGAAAAGGTAGTTTAATATGAAAAAAATCATCGATCAATGGACCGTATATGACTCGCAAACCCCTGCCCAAACGTGGGCAGTCACCACCCCTCACAACCTCCAGCAGCTGTTTGCCGGAGATGATCTGTTCGTCTCGGATAACACCAAAAAATTGCTTTGGGCGGAGGATCGACGCTGGGTCTATGAGACGGTCATTTCTATCGACGATATTAATTTAAAGCACGTTCTGGAGTTTAAAGGGCTCGATTATATCTTCGATATTCGTATCAACGGTCAAAAAATTTTGACCCGCGAGGGCATGTTTTCGCGGGTTTACATCGACCTCGACGGCCATCTCAAGAAGGGCGAAAACACGGTCAGCGTGACTTTTTATCTGCCCGAATCGATGAAGAGCATCGACGGCAGGGGCTTCACGATGAAGTGCCAAAGCGCATGGGGCTGGGACGCCGTGCCGCGCTTACTCTCTTTCGGCATCTGGGACGATGTGATTCTGCACGAATCGGAAACGGGTTTTATCAAGGACTACCGCCTCAAAACTCTGTTTGCCGATGAAAAAACCACCCGCGTTTTGATCGAAGCCGAAGTTTATCCGGCGCAGTCGGGCGCGCAGCTTGAAGTGGTTTTTGGTGAAGACTGGTATCAAACCACCGTTCAAAACGGCTTCGTTTCCTTTGAAATCACCGTCGAAAATCCGCGCCTGTGGTATCCCGTCGGGTACGGCAGCCCGGACCTCTATGACGTCAATTTCATCTTAAAAGATAAAGACCAAGTACAAGACCGAATCGATTGCCGTTTCGGCATCCGCACGGTCACCAAGCACCGCATGCCGAGACAGCGCAGCACCGACACGCCGCTCTGCTTTGCGGTGAACGGCAAAGATGTCTTTTTAAAGGGCAGCGATCTCGTCCCGATGGACGTCTTCCCCGCTTCTATCACCGAACAGCGCTATCGTGAAATGCTTGAAAAAGTGGTGGAGTCCAATCAAAACCTTGTGCGCGTCTGGGGCGGCGGATTGATCGAAAAAGACAGTTTTTATACCATCTGCGACGAACTCGGCATTTTGGTGTGGCAGGACTTCCCCACCTGCTGCTACACCCTGCCCGAGACGAAGGAATATATCGATTTAGCCAAAGCCGAGGTGACCGACGCGGTCAAGCGGCTGCGCAGTCACCCCTGCATTTTGCTTTGGTGCGGCGGCAACGAGCTCTATGTCGATTGGTCGCGCATCAAGCCGCAGGCCGAACAGGACAAAGACCTGTACAACCTCGTCAGCAATCAGGTCATCAATTTTAACCACGAAAACTTCTTTGCCGGAACCCCGAAAGACAGCGCCGTTTTGAAAGAGATGGAACAAATCTGCGCGAAAGTCGACGGCAGCGTCCCGTTTCACATCTCGACCCCGCTCGAGGGCGAGGGCGAGATCCACGGCCCGTGGGGCTATGACCTTTCGAACGGCGATTACCGCTACCGCTTTGAAAATAGTTTTTACGACTATTGGAACAATATCACCGGATGCCTGATCAGCGAGGCGGGCGTCAGCGGCATCACTTCGCTTGACACCTACAAGCATATTATATCAAAAGACCAGCAGTGGCCGCTCGATAAAAAGTCGCCCGATTTGCTGCATCATAACGCGTTCGGAGCCGCCTGGAGCAACGAAAACTGGTGGCTGGACACAAACGCCGTCAATAATCTTTTCGGCGAACCCGAAAACTTGGAAACCCTTGCTCTCGCAAGCGAATTCGTCCAAGCCGAGGGGCTGCGCTATCTCATCCATGCGGTGCGCAGACAACGCCCCGACACCTGCGGCATCGTACTTTGGGCGCTAAACGAGACCTTTCCGAACGCCGCGAGTTTGAGCATTTTGGAATATTCGCTCAAGCCCAAGCCCTGTTATGAATTTGTCAAAAACGCCTTTGCAACGAATATTGCAGGGCTTCGGTACGACGGCCTCTATTTTGAAAACGAGCTCGAACTCCGCCTTTTTACCGATTTCGAGACACAAGTCAAAGACCCGTCCGTAACCCTCGAACTCTATAGCTCCGACCATAGATTAATTTTTCAAGATACCACCGCCGACCTGCAAAAGGTCTGGCGCATTGCCCCGAATTCCTCCTGCGTGAAGGCAAAACTCACATTGCTCTCGGACAGTCAACCCATTCACGGCGACATCTATTTCTTCGCAAATAAAACCGCCGGGAAGGCCCTTGAAATGGTTCTCACCGATCCGTTCTTTTACGGCGAAATTTATACAATGTAGGGGCGGCCCCTACGTTAATAGCCTACTCCTCTTCCGCAAATGAAACGTCAAGCAGCATTTTAAAGCGTTCCTGCACGTACACCGCGTGAGGAATCCCCGCGGGCATGACAATCGCTTCGCCGTTTTTGAGAAGATGCTCTTTCCGTCAATCGTGATTTTCCCGATTCCGTCCAAAACGAAAACCAGCACATCGCCGCCCGACGCATGGGTGCTGATCTCCTCGTCCTTTTCAAACGCAAACAGGGTTAAGCTGTGACGGTTATTTTGCGCCAGCGTTTTGCTGACGATCTGCCCCGGCCGATAATCCACCTGCCCGGCCAAAGAAAGTACGGTGCCGTGTTCGATATTTTTAATCAGTTTATTCATTCTTGACATACCGCCTTTTTTATAACTTGTTATTAGGATACCACAATTTTCATGTTATCAACAAATATAATCATCGCACCGTCCCTGTAGGGAAGGGTCTTGACCCTTCCGAGTGAACACGGTTCGACCCGAACCGCGTTCACCAAAGGTTGACGTCACTCTGCCAAACCATATTCATACAATCATCATTACGATGATGCTCGTTCTTTGTTTTTCGCAAGGGGCATATCCCTCGGATATGCCCCTTGCACGGAACGGTCAAGACCGTTCCCTACAGGCACGGCTTTTGACGATTCCCTGCAATGATTTTAAAATTTATGAAAAACAATGAATGACGAGCAAACCACCCATATCTAGTCAAATAAATCCCCAATCCTGCCATGTCTAGTAAAAAAGTTTTAATATTTTCAAAATAATTCGCATTTGCTATTGAAAAAGCCTTGAAAAATTGATAGAATATCTTCATTGTTTTTCAGGCGTACAGCAATGGCGCTGTACCGGGCCGGCTTTGCCGACCGGTGCGGCTGAAACGTGATTGAAAGAAAGTTGAGGATGACGGATATGACAAAGTATATCTTTGTGACCGGCGGCGTTGTCTCGGGCCTTGGCAAAGGTATCACGGCAGCTTCACTGGGGCGGTTGCTCAAACAGCGCGGACTCAAAGTCGCCGCGCAAAAGCTCGACCCGTATATGAACGTCGATCCGGGCACCATGAGTCCGTTTCAGCACGGCGAGGTCTTCGTCACGGACGACGGCGCCGAGACCGACCTCGATCTCGGCCACTACGAGCGCTTCATCGATGAAAATCTCACCAAATATTCAAATCTGACCTCCGGCAAGGTCTATTGGAACGTCCTGAATCGCGAACGGGCGGGCGGATACCTGGGCGAGACCGTCCAGATCATCCCTCACATCACCAACGAGATCAAGGACTTTATTTATGCCGGCGCAAAAAACAGCGGCGCAGAGGTGCTGATTACCGAAATCGGCGGCACCACCGGCGACATCGAGAGCCAGTCGTTTTTGGAGGCCATCCGCCAGATTTCGCTGGAAGTCGGCCGCGAAAACTGCCTATTCATCCATGTGACGCTGGTACCCTATATCCGCGGCTCTGAGGAGCACAAATCCAAACCCACCCAGCATTCGGTCAAGGAACTGCGTTCGATGGGCATTTCGCCCGATATCATCATCGCCCGCGCGGACGACCCGATCGGCGAGGGCATCAAAGCCAAAATATCGTTATTTTGCAACGTCAAGCGCGACTGCGTCATCGAAAATCTCACCCTGCCCTGCTTGTATGAAGCGCCCATCATGCTGCATGATAACGGCCTTGACAACGTGGTCTGCCGCGAACTCAAAATCGACGGCGTCGAACCCGATCTGACCGAGTGGCGTCAGATGGTCGCCGACATCAAATCCCGCGACAAGACCGTTAAAATCGCCATGGTCGGCAAATATACCCGCCTGCACGATGCGTATCTCTCGATCATCGAATCGTTCAATCACGCGGGTAGCAGCTTGGGTGCAAAAGTCAAAATTTTATGGATCGACAGCGAGCGGCTGAACCCGAAAAACACCGCCGAAACCCTCTCTGACGCCGACGGCATTTTAATCCCCGGCGGATTCGGCGACAGAGGCATCGAGGGCATGATCCAGGCGGTCAAATACGCCCGTGAGAATCGCATCCCTCTGTTCGGTATCTGTCTCGGCATGCAGATTATGACCATCGAATTTGCCAGAAGCGTTTGCGGCTATGCCGACGCCAATTCCGGTGAGTTCTCGGCCGATTCCAAACATAAAGTCATCGATATCATGGAAGAGCAAAAGAAAATCATCACCAAAGGCGGCACGATGCGCCTCGGCGCGTATCCCTGCGTGACCGCGGAAGACACCGTCATGCGCAATTCCTATCAATCTAAAAATATCAGCGAGCGCCACCGCCACCGCTATGAATTCAATAACGAATACCGCGATGAATTTCAGCAGAAAGGCCTTGTCATCAGCGGCATCTCCCCTGACGGGACATTGGTCGAAGCCGTGGAGTTGCCCGGCCACCCATTCTTTGTCGGTGTCCAGTTCCATCCCGAATTCAAGAGCCGCCCCAACCGCCCACATCCGCTGTTTGTCTCTTTTATCAAAGCTGCGCTCGGACGAGTCAAATAATATATAAACGCCTTCCGAACGGAAGGCGTTCTATTTTGAAAACAGAGGTTCAATATCAACATTCACCAGCTCGGGCGGGTTAAATATACGCGGAATTCCATTTTTACATAGACCGCGGCTCACAATCAAATCTGTGTTTACAAGCTCATAAAGACCACCCGTGTATTTCGGGAAAAAGCCCTGATTGGGCGCATAAAGACCGTTTATTATCCCCGGAAGACGTGCCTGGCCGCCGTGCGCGTGACCTGAAAGCACTAAATCGAAACCGCTATTTTCGTAAGAAGAAATAAGCTCAGGCCGGTGTGACAGCAGGATACAAAACTTTTGACTCTGAATTTGAGTTCGGCAGCTCTCAAGCTGCTGATACCAACCGTTTCCTATTTTACTCTTGGAATACGCAGAGCCGGAAAATCCTTCGGGATCGTCAATTCCGAAAACCATGATCTCCTGTCCTTTAATCTTTACAGTCTGCCCGGTTCCCTCCAGAGTTGTAATTCCGAATTTTCTTACACGTTCCTTGATCGCCGCAGTATCGTTTCTCCAACTCTCATGGTTTCCGGTGATATAAAAACACGGGTAAAAAGCGCTTAAGGCCGACAGCAGCCGTTCTGCATTATCATCAGCCGAATATTCATCAAAGATGTCGCCGGAAAAGAACACGATATCGGGATTTTGTTTTTTAACGGCTTTAATCAGATTTTTTTGATTACCCCCATATAACGAGCCGTGCAGGTCAGTAATCAATATAATGCGAACCGGCTGCCGGATTTTGCTTGTTCTAACGGTATATGACCTGACCGCAAGTCCCTCCCAGAAAACAGCAGCGACAAGCACCGCATAAGCAGCAGCGACGGCGGATAAAGCGGTGATATTGATTCTGCCGGCTTCAGGCATAAACCCTCCGTAAGCGCAAAATAAGCGGTCATAAATAAATAAAAGATGTTATTTCATTAATACGGTTACTGCCTTCACCAATGATCGGTTCAATGAGATATCGCAGCCGAACAAATCGACGTTGTCAAGCGCTTTTTTAGGATCGCCTTCGCTGTATAACAGCGCCGCGGCGACGGCCATCGCATTGGAATATGCGCCGTTTTGAATAAACTTTTTCATGATCTCATCGGGCTCGGGATCGGTGATTGCGCCTTCGTCTCTTGTCACGCCGTGATGGCAAACCACCCGAACCAAGTCCTTTGCGCACTCGGCGGCATCGACTTTGCAGTTGAGGTTGCGCTGCATCCAGGCGACCGCCCGAAACCACATCGACGGAATCGGCACGCACGACAGCGACCGCACCGTAAACACCTCGGGATCGGAGATCGTCGAGGCGTGGGCGATCATCGCGGCCATCCACATCGCGGCATATACCCCGCCCTTGAGGTAGCTGACTAATGCATATTTCATCGCGTTCTCGGCGGCGATTTCGGGCTGCGGTGCAAAAGCGACTCCGAATGCCGCTCCGATGGCAAGCGCGTCCGAATCCGCACGGAACGGATTTGCAAAACCCGCGGTTTCATAAGCGTTTTTTCCATCCTGTGCGTTTAAAACAGCAATCTTTTGCGCGTTTGTCAGCTGCTTCGGATTTTCCGTTAAAAAGGCCAAAACCGTCTCCGGCTGCGCAAACCTGTGCAGTTTGATATAGCTGCGTGCAAGGTCATATGCCGGAATGCCCGTTAATACCTTATCGGCTTTTCCGAGCGCGTTCTTCTGCCCGTCGGTCAGTCCGTATTGAAACGGCGACTGCAAAATCGGGCACCATTTGATGATGTCTTCCGGTGTCACGGGATCGATCGTGCGCCCGGCCTTGGTCGGCAGCGCCTGACTCTCGGCATAAAGCGCAAGGATGGCGGACGTTTTCTCCGCTCCCTCTTTCAAATCGGCAGCGCTTTCACAGCGCTTTATAAAATCCCCGGCGGGTATTTTTGCTTCTATTGCGGCTAAAAAGGGCTCGGCGCCGAGTCCTTCTTTCTCACGGTACAAAATCACATCCAGCATTCAGCCGCCTCCTCAGGTCAATCTGTTCAATCAGTTTACACCAAAATCCCTAAAAGTGTCAAGCGTACGCTTAAATACTTGAAATCCTCACAGAATCATGATATCATTGATAAAATTCAAGAAGGGACTTTATGTATGCGATTCGGAAAAGGCGGCAGTTTCATCATCAGCAAACGCTCGCTCAAAATCATAATCGGTGCTGCAATCGTCGTAGTGCTCGCAATCGCAGCCGCATTGTGGTTTACGAATCATTCACTTGATCCCAGAGATTACTTTTATACTGATTTTGCAACCGGAATCACCGATATCAGAGTAGAAACCGGAATCCGTACCTATACCGTTCTCGATACCGACAATCCCGACAGCATCACCGCACTGTTCGGCTATTCCCCTTTCCCGCCTTATATCCCCAAAAACTTTTCACTGACCAAAGCGGAATTAATTTCTCAGGATGAAAATGACGGCAGAAAATTTAAAGACGTCATCCGACTGCGCTATGAAGACACAGAGGATCCGAAGAAATTCTTTTTAATTATCATGACGGACGGTCTCGGCCTTTATGCCAAAAGCGATTATTTGACCCATAACGAGATCACAGATGATCCGGCAAGCATTAACGGCAATTTTGTGACTTTTGCGGACTTTGATTTATGTATTTATAAATTCATGGGTGCCGACGCCTATTTTTCCAAATTTCAATTTGCAGATCGGGATTGGATTGTTCATTTCGAAAACCTGACAAAGCGCGATATCCGATTGATCATTACCTCAATTATAACACAGAGCGGAGATGTTAAATGATGGACGACCAAACTTCCCAACAGAAAAAGGACAGCCGAATTCTCTATATCATTTTAGTTTGGGTGGGCGTGATTGTCATCGCAATCGCCTCCTTTATGATTTTCGGCAACAGTTCCGGTAAAAATATCAAGCAGCTCGATTTGAAATGGAACGATATCCAATTCGGCGAAGTGGTCGACGCCAATTTCACCTGGGAAGATGTCGTCACAAACCTCACTGCCGAACAATTGAAATCTATCATTGGCGTCAGTCCGGTCGTTGAAGCACCGCTGTTTTCGAATTTCAGCATCGGCGGAGTGCGTAAATATATCCCGATAGGCGCTTCCGGAGATCCGGTGACTGACCAAATGAGCGTTGGCATTCAGTTTCAGGACGATTCCGACGAGAAACGCACTGTTCTCTCTATTGTCTCAAATACATCTGATTTGACCCTGCAATTTCCGAACGCCGAATACAACCACGACCTGCGAAACACCGGCGAAGTTTGGACAATGGTCGGCGAAAACCGTTGTAAGCTGTATCGGATTTACGCCGAATCTCTTGTCTCGCAGTACAGTTATGCCATCTTTGAGAAGGATGGGCATTTTTGGCATATCGAATTTGCAAATATGACCGATGATGAGATTGCGGAAGTACTCTATTACGCGATGCTACCGACCGGCAAATAACTTTTCAAACGACCGATTCATCATTAAACATCATCATATTTTGCTGCTGAGACCAACGATTCACATTAAAAGGAGATCTGTATGAGTACAAGGGCAAAGAATTGGCTGACCTTCGGCATCATCGTCGCAGTAATTGCAGCGGTTTACGGCGTGTTCGAGCTCATTCATTTTCAGAGATATAAAATCCCGGAAGATGCCGTCTTAGGCAATTTGAATATTTCGATGGTTCAGAAAGAACCGGAGATTATCCGCTCAATGTTTACGGATCAAATCGCCGAATCAACTACAATCTATGTCTTTCGCCCGGACGGCGGCCTGAATATCGGCTCCTTTAATACGGCAGTCGATAACGCATTATATCCGGGCGTCAAAGAGGGTTTTTCCATGAATGAACCCGGCAGTATTTATTTCATCAAAGATGATAAGGTTTACTGCTGTTCCGTGACCGACCGAAATTGGAAAATCACCGACCGGAAGACATGGCAGGCGTTTGCGATTTTCGAACTGCGCGACGGAATTCCCCGGATTGATGATAATTATATCATGTTTGACGGTGCATATCCGATCATTTTAAGCGAAACCAAATTAACCTGGTCCGGCTTCATCGCACAAGTGCATCAAAAGATTGCAGAATACGAAAGCCGCTAAATATTCATTGCACACCGACGCTGCTTTTCAAAAAAACCGGTTGACAAAACCCCTTTGTAATGATAAAATACACTTTGCGGTTTGGAACTCCGAATCGTAAAGTTTATGCGAGAGTGGCGGAACTGGTAGACGCGCACGTTTGAGGGGCGTGTGTCTATGACATACGGGTTCAAGTCCCGTTTCTCGCACCAAAATAAAAGAGTGCTCACGACAGTGAGTGCTTTTTTATTTTGGTATGGGACTTGAACTTGTTCAAGTCCGAACAGCCGCGCAGCGGATGTTTTTCTCTGCACCACCATACTGAGTCCGGACGCGTATGCCGTCCGAGCTCTTTTTGTATTTCACACTTCGTTAGCTCGCGGTCGTATCTCCACTCATGTGGGCGTTTTATTTTTAAATTCGGGGTTTCATTTCTTCATTGGCTTACATTTAAATTAAATTTTTTCAGTGCATCTATGGCTTTGAGCATATCACTGTCGGTGGTTTCGGTATGAGGCAGTGTATTTTTCAGATTCAATGCCTTGTATCTTGAGGCGGCAAGAGAGTGATATCGTAAAACTTGCACTTTTTTGATACCGTTTAAATGCTGCAGGAATTCTCCGATTTTTTCACATTCACCGTCATTATATCCTTTTACAAGGAGGTATCTGATTTCAATATTACAGCCGCTTTCCGATAAATGTTTTAAGTTGTCAAGAATCAGTTTATTGTCCTGCCCGGTAAGGCTTTTGTGTAAATTTGAATCAATGGCCTTGATGTCATATAAAAATGTGTCAATATACGGCATGACAGTATGTATCAAATTTTTATTTACAAAACCGCAGGTGTCAATATTTACGCTGATGCCTTTCATATACAAACTTTTCGAAAGTTCCGTTACAAATTCGCCTTGTCTCAAACATTCTCCGCCTGAAAGTGTGATTCCTCCTTTGCTTGTTTCAAAAAACACCCTGTCTTGCAAAATGCAGCTTTCCAAGTCATCAAGTTCCCACTCATCACCGTAAGACATCAGCGCGTTCGTCGGACAATTTTTTTGACAAACAAAACAATTTGTGCAAAGTTCTTTATTTATTAAAGGATATTGATTAAATGATATTGCGCTGTGGGTGCAGCTTTTATAACAAGAACCGCAGGAAATACATTTGTCGGCGAAAAAAGCCAACTGTTTTTCACTTGAAATACTTTCGGGGTTGTGACACCAAATGCATTTTAACGGACAACCTTTGAAAAAAACCGTCGTGCGGATGCCCTCACCGTCGTGAATTTCCATTCGCTTGATTCCGGATATCAATGCTTTCATAGGTTTTCACCGCGATCGGCACGGGCAATAAATTCCTCTTTTTCCTGATCGCTCAGAGAAGAGAATAATACATTCCACTCGCACAAGCGCACCTGCAGATTCGGATATTCAAAAAGATTCATTTTTGCTTTTTTTAATGTTTCGGCGTTTAATATATTAAAATGAACGGCGTAACCTCCGAGTTTATAGTAGCTTTTCAAAGCGGAAACAAGCGCGTTAAGCCCGTTTTCGCCTTCAACCGCCGAGAAATGAAGGTCTATATCGCAAATGGATCCGTTGGGAGTATCAAGGTTTCCGATTCCGGCAACAGAAATCAAATGTGCGGTAGCCCCAAGCTTATCGGCGCCGAAAGTTGCGCTTGTGTTTTGCGAAATGGTTTCCCCCGAAAGTCTTCCGTCAGCGGAAGCTGCGGTATTCTTCCCGAATTCCCAACGCCAGTCAATCGAAAAAGTGCCGAGCCGGTATATGCCGCCCTTCCGGTTGGGGTGGTTGTCTATTTCGTCCGATAAGACAGAAATAATTTTACGGGCATAACTGTCAACGCTTTGGTCCGCTGTTCCGAACTTCGGAAATCTGTTTTTGACTAGCAGTCTCAATTCCTCATGGTCTTTCCAATTGTTTTTCAGTATTTCGGCAAGTTCGGAAATCGTCAAAGTTTTATCGTCATAGACCAACTTTTTTATGGCGGCAAGCGAATCGACAGCAGTACCGAGACCCAATGCATTGATGGATGAGTTATTATATTTTGCCGTGTGATCGCAATAGATATCTCCCCCTTTTTTAAGCGCAAAATCAAACGTACTTGTGAAAACAGGGGAGGAATGTATTTTGCTGTAATGTTTTTCAAAGCAATCAACAGCGGCAATTGCGCACTTCGAAAAATATCGCAGCTGGGTTTCGAAATTTGAAAGGAATTCATCGAAAGTTTTAGGATTTGTATTGCAGTCAACCCCGATTTTCATCCCGGTAAGCATATCAATTCCGTTGTTTAACGAGACCTCTATCGCTTTCGGGATATTCACTCTTCCGTTACAAGAGCAGGTCAGTTCGCCGAAAGCACCGCATTCATAGCAGCCCACGATATGGTAATCTGCGGCATCCTCAAATTGATCCCCGATTTTAGTCAGTGCGTGAATAACCGTTTGATCACCGATAAAAACAATGCTGTTCTTGTTTTTACGCACTCCGTCCATCGCAAGCCCTAAAAGGTCATCAGGCGTATTTTCCGAACACATCAAATGCAGCTTTGTGTTGGAGGTATATACCGTATGATAAGATTTCAACAGTTTATAAGTCAATTCGTTAACACTGCTGTTTCCGTTTATATCCGTACCTCCTAAAGCAAGCGGAATATTAGCAGGCGCTTTCAGGGTGTCTATGGATTGAAAGAACTCATCGATCAGTTGATCTGCATACTCTCTGTATTTTTCTTTCTGATAGTAAGTGAATAAAAGTTTATCGAGCCTGCCTAAAGTGCGGACATAGGTTCCCTCGACGGTATGCTGCAAAGCATAATAAACGATCATTGTCTGCATCGCCTCAAAGAGGTTTTGCGGGGGATTCTTTTTGATGCTTTCAAGTCCGTCGGCAATTCTGTCGAAACCATGGTCTTTTGCAAAAGATATCGTTCTGTCCAGAAAACAAAAGACGGAATCATAAACCTTTATCAAATTGTTATAAAAGCGCTTTTTTTCAGGAGTATTGCCGTATTTTTCAGAATACTCTGTCACCCGGCTTTTCAGTCCGGTAAATCCCAAAGCGAGTATTGCCGCAAAGTCGGGGCAGGTGTGGCTGAAGTCGTATCTTCCGGTATACGCAAGACAGTCTTCGCCGTCCTTCAATCCGCTTTTCAGCAAATCCGCATTGTATTTCAAAGCCCGTGAAACTATAATTTCCTGCATGATGTTTTCGCCGCTGATTGAAAAAAAGAAGCTGTTGTTTGGAGAAGCCTCAATTTCACAGTTTTCCAATATGTATGAAATGATATCGCCGTCTGTTTTTATGACATCCTGCGTGTCCGCGATATCATTGAAGGCATTTTCTATTTTGTCAATTTGGCTTCTGATCATCATCATATCATCTTTCCTCTGTATGATCATTATACGTGAAATGGCACGAAGTGTAAATATTCGGATCAATAATAATTGTACTTTTCGAAACTAATCCGCATTGTATTTATGAATGAGTTGCTGTTTTCGGTTTATTTCCCCTTCCCCTCATTCATCATCAGAGTCATTGATGACGGGTTTGTTTTATGATAAAATAGTGTTTAAAATGATGGAGGCACTCAATGAAAAAAGAAGAAATGATTGCCGCGGATGTCTTTCAACAATACGGATTGAATTTTCAAACCGCCGTGCGCGCCGGCGGATGGACAAACGCGGTTTGGCTGAACGGCGATTTTGCCCTGCGTGTATCGTTACAAAGAGACAACGACAGAATCGGCAGAGAAGTGCAATTATCAAAGCTGCTTCCGAAGGATGTCGGTTATCCGCAGAATATTCAGACCGGAATGACCGACGGATTTGAATGGAGCCTCTCAAAAAGGGTGTCGGGTCAACCCTTAAGCGAGGTCTGGGACTCCTTAAAATGGACGCAGCGTATTTCCGCCGTACGGCAAATCGTTGATATTGTGAAATCTGTTCATACCGCAGATATCGGGAAGGCGGAATCATGGGCTAAGAAAACAGCATGGTATAATGAATTTTCAGAAGAAAAATCAATGGCCGACACAGAAAGGTACATAGAGCAAGGGCTGCTGACGGATGAACAGGGTTGCCAAATGCGTAAAATCCTCAAGCGTTTTTACGAAGCTCATTTTACGGCAAAACCCGTGTTGAATCACGGGGATATTACAATGGACAACCTCCTGTGGCACGAGGGTAACGTCGTCTCTCTGATGGATTTTGAACACTCGGTTATCGCTCCGCCCGAACTCGACTACCATTCACTTGTGAATTTAACTTTTTTACCGACAGAAGACAGGTTGTTAACCCGTAGTGACGGTGACGAGACAAGCGAATATTTAGATGCGGTAAGCAGGATGATCACGCCTCTGTTTTCGCGCCCCGAATCCGCCGATTTGATTTTGGGGTATTCGATCCTGTTCCGGCAGCGGTTTCTTGAATTCTGGCTGGATAACCCGAAGGGAGATATCTCGCAAGTCGATGCGTATGTAAAACTGTGCTCACTGATTGACGGAAATAAAGGGTACATATCTTCGATTTTGCAGTGATGAACAGCAACTGTCAACAACAGTAAAATGATTCCGATTGAGGACGTGATTGTATGTATAAAAATATCGAACGGCCGTGGCAAATTGCATTTGAACAAGGCTGGGAAGCGCTTGTAAACGGCTCCATTCCCATCGGCGCCGTCATAACCGACGAACACGGCAAGATCATATCCAAAGGCAGAAACCGTCTGTTTGAAAGCAGTACAAAGAATCCTAAGGTTGCCCATGCGGAAACCGAGGCAATCCGTAACCTCGATGTGTCGAAATACCCCAATACCTATGATTACACTCTTTTCGCCTGCATGGAGCCCTGCCCCATGTGCATGGGAACGATTGTCATGAGCAATTTGAGAAAACTGCGCGTCGCCGCAAGGGACAGTTATTGCGGTGCGGTTCATTACTGCCGGGATGACCCCTATATCGCATCAAAGAACATGCAGGTCAGCTTTGAATCCGGCATTTTGGAGACCGTGCAGCTTACTTTACAAACCTATTTTGAGTTAAAATTGCGAAACGGTGCAATGAATCCTGTCACGGAAATTTTCGAAAAAGATAATCCCGCTGCCGTTAAAATCGCAAAATCGTTTTATGAAGACCGATTTATTGAAAACTGCATTGTCTCGGGCGCAGCCTTTGACAAAGTTTTTAATCAGATAGCGGAACGTATATAAAACTTTGCGCCGTTGCGATCGCCATGGTATCTTAAAGATTCCGGCGCAAAATAGATATAAAATTCATATTTTTCAGAAGTGGAGATGAAAAACATGTGGCAGTGCCCGAAATGCGGAAGAACGTTCAGAAACACCAACCAATCCCACACCTGCGGTAAAATCAGCACCATCGGCGAATATATCGCCGAACAACCCGAAACCGTCCGTCCGCTGCTTGAAAAAATCCGCGAGGTCATCCGAAATGCCGCACCGGACGCGGTCGAAAAAATCTCGTGGCAAATGCCGACTTTTTGGCAGGGCGAAAATCTCATTCACTTCGCGGCTTTTAAAAACCATATCGGAATCTTCCCCGGCGGCGAGGCGACCACCTTTTTCGCTGAGCGGCTGACCGATTACAAGACCTCGAAAGGCACGATCCAATTCCCGTTAAATAAGTCCATCGATTACGATTTAATCGCCGATATCACCAAATGGCGCGTCATGCAAGCCGGCCAAAAGTAGGGGTCGGCGTCCTCGTCCCCATCGCATGGATTACGACCCGTTGCAACCGCCCCCAAACGTCGAAAAACAAGGAGTTATTATGAAAACTTACGAATTTGATGCCGTCATTCGCCAAGTGCCCGATATCGACGGCGCCTATGTCGAATTCCCGTATGACATCAAAAAAGAATTCGAAAAAGGCCGCGTCAAAGTGCACGCGACATTCGACGGCGAGCCCTATGACGGCAGCATTGTCAATATGGGCATCAAAAACCCCGACGGCTCGGTGTGTTATATCATAGGAATACGCAAAGACATCCGCGCAAAAATCGAGAAAAAATCCGGGGATACCGTCCATATAATTATCACGGAACGCCAATGATTCATCTATAAAAAACAGCTGTGAGCAATGAATGTCGATCACAGCTGTTTTTTTATTTGTAAATATTGTTGACTTGCGCTTATCTGCACCAAATCACCCAAACGAGCACATAACCCGTGACGACCGCCGCGAGTGTGAACGGAACGCTGATCTTCATAAACTGCCCGACGCTGACCTCATAACCCTCTTTGCGCAAAATGCCGAGCCCCGCGATGTTAGTCGAAGCGCCGATCGGGGTGAGATTTCCGCCGAGTGTGGCGCCCGAGAGAAGTCCGAAGTATAACAGCGTCGGGTCGACGTTTAAAAGCGCCGCAATGCCCGAGACAATCGGCAGCATCGTGGCGATGTAGGGGATATTATCGATAAACGCCGACAAAATCACCGACGCCCAGACAATCAGTGAGTACATCAAAAACAGACTGTTGCCGCTGACTTTGACAAACAGCGCCGCGATTGCGTCCACGATACGTGCTTTGGTGATACCGGCAATCATGATAAATAGGCCGTCAAGCAGCCCGAGTGTAAAATAATCGACGTATTTGAACGATTCTTTTACCTCTTTGAACTCCTTATATTTGATAAGCGAACGGATCATGCAGATGACGAACAGCGACATACAGATCAAGCCGTTTGTAATCGCCGGCTTCTCAGGCAGGAAAGACACAAGGATCAGCAGCAGGATGGTCCCGAGCAGTATAATGGTCGAGAACATATCCTTGACGGGGGTTCTCTCATTTAATGTGAATCTCTTCATTGTCCTTTCTGAATACGAAGATGAGAACCAGCGTCGCAATCAGATGCTTTTTCATATTTGACTATCCTTTCACAAGCGGGAGGACTGGTTGACGAATTATTGTAAATATCAGGAATTAGAAAGGCAAAAAGGGTCAGCTCTTAGCGGCCTTGATCAGTCGGCTGATATTTGTCACGGTGTCGCGTAGGTTATCAACAGAAGAAAGCTTCGCCGTCTCGAACGGAACGGCCAAATGGTTGATGCTGAACACGGCGGTCACGCCGTGGCTTAAAACGGCTTGGTAATCCGGCGAGATGTCGCCCGCCACCGCAATCACGGGCACACCGGCTTTTTGCGCATAAGCGCCGATGCCCGAAATTACTTTTCCGTAAGCGCTCTGGCTGTCCACCCTGCCCTCGCCCGTAAAAATATAGTCCGCGTCTTTGATAAGCTCGTCAAACCGAACCGTCTCTAACAGCAGTTTGATGCCCGATTTGAGTTCCGAATTGAAAAATGCGGAAAAGCCCGCGGCAAATCCGCCCGCAGCGCCCCCGCCCTTTAGCGTCAAAATATCTTTCCCGGTCTTTTTTTGTACAATCTCGGCAAAGTGTTTTAAATTCTCGTCAAGCCGCTTGATCATTTCGGGGGTCGCACCTTTTTGCGGCCCGTAGACCGCCGACGCACCTTTTTCGCCGCATAGCGTGTTTTCGACGTCGCAGGCCACGGTGAAACGGCAGTTTTTTGCCGCTTCGCTCATGCCGCTCGCGTCAATATCAGCCAGTTCGGAAAGTCCCCCTCCGGTCGGGTTGATCAAAGTGCCGTCGGCCTTTAAAAATCGGATTCCGAGCGCCGAAAGCGCCCCGACGCCGCCGTCGTTGGTCGCGCTGCCGCCGAGGCCTAGAATAATCTCTTTACAGCCGTGATTTATTGCATCGGCAATCAGTTCGCCCGTGCCGTACGTCGTGGTTTTTTCGGGGTCTTTAACGGTGATGAGCGGCAACCCCGAAGCGGCGGCCATCTCGACCACCGCCGTCTGATTCGGAATAATTACATATTCGGCTTCAACCGGGCGGAAATCCGGGCCTGTGACCGTCTTTTTGATGACCTCCCCGCCGAGGACCGAAAAAAACGCCTGCGCGGTGCCCTCGCCGCCGTCGGCAGCCGGAACAATGATGACTTCACTTTCCGGAAACACCGAACGGATGGCATTCACCGCCGTCTCGCAGGCGGTTTTGCTGGTCATCGTAGATTTGTAGGAATCGATTGCGACGACAAATTTCATAAATTTAATCAATACCCGAGCTCTTCGCCGACAAGAATCACTTTCGTACGATCCTTGTGGCGCTGTTTTGCGCTGATCACATAATTGCAGCAGATTCGCCCGTCGCTTGAACACCCACTACCGAATTCGTCGTTGTCGGCCTCCATGCAGACGCCCTTTTCGTGGCAGAAGGTCTCGCAGTTCAAGCGCATGCAGTTGCAGGGCGCGGCCATGGTCTTGACCCGCTTGGCGGCCGCTTCGATATCCGGCACAATCTTGTTGTACCCCGCCACCACGACGACACTTTTTGGCCCGTATAATAACGCCGCAGTCCGGTTGGAGTTGCCGTCCACGTTATAAAGCTTTCCGTCGAGCGTGATCGCATTTGCCGAGCACAGAAACACATCCGCGTCAAAGGTCTTCACATAGACCTCCCGAATCTGTTCTTTAGAGAGCCCCGGAACCGCCCGGTCGAGGTAGTTGTATTTACCGCTGCGTAACAAGGCGATGATGCCGCATTCGTCAAGCGTGACCGAACCGCCGGACGCGACGGTATCACCTTCACTCAATAGTGATTTGGCGATTTCGAGCACCTCATTGCGGTCTTTGGCGTAATACCCTTGCATGTTGTTTTTGCCGAGCGCGGCAATGACCTTTTCGATCTGTATTTGAATCAATTTGCTTTTAATTACGTTCATATTTTCACCCGATTAAATTCTCAATCACCGCAAGTTCTTCCTCTTCGAAAGCGAGGTTTTTGAGTGCGCCCGCGTTCTCCGTAATCTGTTCGGGTCTGCTTGCGCCGATCAATACCGAAGTGACTTTTCGCAGATTGTAACATAACGCCATCTGCGAGAGCGACTGTCCGCGCGTTTTGGCGATCTCGTTGAGCTGTACAGCGATTTTCAACTGTGCCTGCTGCTGATCGGTCAGAGGTTTATCGAATTTGCCGCTCAAATATTTTGAGGTCAGCATCCCGCGCTCGAGCGGCGAATAGGAAATCGAGCCGATGCCAAGTTCGTCAAGCGTCTCAAACAGCCCGGCCTTCTCCGGGTTCCGATAGAGCATCGAATAACGCGGCTGGCAAATCAGGCAGTGCATATGGTGTTTATTGAGTTCCGCCTCAGCTTTAACGGCCTGCACGGGGTTGTAGTTCGAAATGCCGACGTACAGCGCCTTGCCCTGCCGGACGATGTCGGCAAGCGCCCCCATAGTCTCTTCAATCGGGTCGTCGTCGGACGCGCGGTGGTGATAAAAAATATCGACATAGTCGAGCCCGAGGTTTTTCAAACTGCGGTCGAGCGAGGCCATCAGATATTTGCGGCTGCCCCAGTCGCCGTACGGGCCTTCCCAACCGAAATAACCGGCTTTGGTCGAAATCAGCAATTCGTCCCGGTGCGCAGAAAAATCGTTTTTCAAGTGTTTTCCGAGGTTGATCTCGGCGGACCACGGCGGTGGGCCGTAGTTGTTGGCTGCGTCGAAATGGGTAATTCCGAGGTCAAACGCGGTACGCAGCATCTGCGCCTGAACCCCGAAATCGGAATTGTCGCCGAAGTTGTGCCAAATTCCCAACGAAATCAGCGGCAGCTTCAGTCCGCTCCTGCCGCATCTTTGATAGGGCATTTTGGTATATCGGTCTCTGTCCGGTATATAAATATCGGCCATTTATTTTCTCCTTTATAAGAGCCCGAGCTTTAAAAGTCCCTGCGCCGAGCGTGCGCAGCTGTCGAGCACCGGCATGGTATAGCCCTCCTGCTCTACGATAAAGTGCTTGATGCCGATCTGCTTGCCTGTCGTAATCAGCGATTTGAAATCAATGATGCCATCGCCGAGCTCGACGTTTTTCTTTTCACCGTTGATCACTGCCAGCTCTTTGAGGTGCATTAACACTTCTCTTCCGGCGTACTTTTTCACATATTCCATCGGGTCTGCGCCTGCGAACGTCACCCAATAGACGTCGAATTCAAACGTGACCTTTTTGTCGGTCTCCTCGGCAAGCAGGTCGATGAAGCGTTTGCTCCCCGCCATGCGGACAAACTCATAATCATGGTTGTGATAGCCGATGGTTACGCCGCTTTTCGCGGCTTTTTCGGCGGCGTTCGAGAGCAGTTCGGCGATCTTTTTGACGTCGTCCGCTGTCTGCATTCCGCCGCCCGCAAGCACGATGTTTTTGCTTCCGGTTGCAAGGTTATATTCAATCTGTTCATCAAGGTCTTTGCCGACGCCGTCGGGTCCCACATGCGTGCTGACGGCTTTCAGTCCGCTGTCGTCGAGGATTTTTTTCATCTCGGCGGCTTTCAAATCATAATACCCGGCAAATTCGACCTCGGTATAGCCCATCTTGCCGACCTTTTTTAAAGTACCCGCCACGGCGTCCTTGATGACGTCGCGCAGCGAATAAAGCTGAATTCCGAATCCCATGATAATGTCTCCTTCTAAATCCTTGGTTTTAATTTATTCTAACACGCTATTGCCGTTTTGACAATTGCAATTTCACTTCCTGAAATATTGAACTACCTTGTTTTCCGAATCCGATACCATTTCGAGCAACGTCTCGCCGGTCAGAATTTCGGCGGTGTTTGTTGCATGATCCGTGAGCCGCACAAAGGTCTTGCAAAGAATATAATTTTTAATTCGCAGCATGTTCATCGGGTCATAACCGGTGATCGTGAAATCACCGCTCTTTAACGACTTGAAAAGCCGCATAAACTCCTCGATCTCGCTCTCGTGCTTCGCCCGTACGGTCAAAATCAATTCTTTAACGCAGCCGATGTCGCCGACCGTTGATAAATCTCTCGGTAAATCCGGTTCGAAATTCGCCGCAATCAGCCGCCAAACGGGTTCTTTTGCCCCCGTGATTTCATAGTAAAAATCTATTCCCATGTCTTTTGCCGTTAACAGCAAAATCACTCCGGCGTAATACGAAATCTTGCGGATATCAAGCTGCAGCGGAGCAAGCTTGCGCAGTTTCCCGGTGTAGTCCCTGCACCGCTGGGCGTATTTTTCTTCCGAAATCATTTTCAGCGCCGAAGTGCCCATATAGTCGGCCATTCCCTCAAGCGTTTCTGTCCGATATTCGCATTCGACCATATCGCCGATCAGGCCTTCGCGTTTTTGCCTCAGGCCGCAAATCTCATTTAAATATAACCGCTTCTGCGCCGCGTCCGCTGTTTCGTAAGCGTCCGCAAGCAGATGGTTCTCGGCGAATTTGAGGTTGAAATTCTCGGGGTCATATGGATATCGGATCGTCTT
>Ga0209099_1000109_pt1 | contig 92672 bp, 64 predicted proteins | sample AD_JPNHW2_MetaG_FD_184430 | JGI IMG/M metagenome (GOLD analysis project Ga0209099, IMG submission 184430) | Active sludge microbial communities of municipal wastewater-treating anaerobic digesters from Japan - AD_JPNHW2_MetaG (SPAdes) (version 2) | ecosystem: Engineered > Bioreactor > Anaerobic...
ACACCCAATAAATGCAAGCCCCATTAAGGGAGTCAAACGTCGAAATTTCTTGTCGCCGCTGATTCGTTTTTCAACGAACCTAATTATCTCTTCGCGTTTGTGTTTCATTGGTTATAGTTCCGAACGTATTCTGGTCGGCTGACACATTTGCTGATGTCCTGGCCGACCACGGGATGAGATTTTCACATTTTAGTGGACAAATCAAGCTTGATTTGCGTTAATTCATATGTCTTCTGACACAATGCATGGTTTTTCAACATGTTAGGCCGCAGCCGCCTAATGTAGGGGCGGGACAGGCGTAAAGGGCTGAATGCGCCGGCAATCCTGACACAAATGCTGGCGCTTACGCATGTTGGGCCGCAGCGGCCTAATCTGTTGCGAACCGGGTAAAAAGGCGTAACAAGAAGAATTAGCAGGTAAGATGTAACAGGTTGAGCGGCGGAGCCGCACACCGTCTATTTGCAGAGAGGACACGCAGACGCGTGTCCCTCCCCCAGCGGCCGGGTTCTGTGAGTCGGAGGGGCGAGCGTCTGCTCGCCCGCGCGGCCGACACGCCTCGCGCGCGACGCCGCTTTTGCGGGGATACCAAGGGAAAAGCGGTGCCGCGCTGCGCTTGTCACCGCACTCCAGAACAATGCAGGAGACGGCTCAGCACAGCTCCAACGCAAGGTTCAAGCCGAAAAAGTATCCCCGCGGTTCACAGGCGGGGCATTTCTGTCTGGCATTTCGCTGCATATCAACGGTCGGCTCCGGGAGCCGACCCTACCGCAGAGGGGCGGAAAACGTCGCGCCTTGCATATTTGGGCCCGACCGCCGCGCGGGCAACGTCATTCCAGATACGGCTTGAGCTGGACGAAGTTGAGCATCAGCTCTTCGCCGGGGCGGGCAGCCGCGTCGCTGAAGGTGACCGCCAGCCGGGGCGACGTGGCGCGGAAGACGATGCGGTGGAGATTGATCTGGCCGACGTTGTCGTTGTGCTCGTAGCGCCCGCCCTTGCGCCGGTCGATGTGGACGAAGCTCTTGGCGTCGATCCGCTCCGCTCCGTCCAGCTCCACGTCGATGCCGTAGCGCCGCGGCGCGGGTTTCTTGCCGGTCACGGCGGCGCGGTCGGCGGTGACGAACTGCAGGCAGTAGGCTTTGCCGACCGTCAGCCCCTGCGCGGTCTGCCCGACGCGATTGGTCGCGGCGGACTGACGGACCATCACGCAGACCGTGTCGCCCGCCTTGCCCCCGCCCCAGCGGCCCTGGCTGTTCTTGCCGTAGCCGGGAAGCGTCTCGGCGCGAACCGAGCCCGCCGCGGCCGGTGACACGGTCCAGCCCTTCAAGCCCTCCGCAAAATCGCCGTCCGCGAGGAAGCCCGGCGCGTAGGTGAAGCCGTAGCGCTGCGAGAGCATCTCCTTGCGCCCCTCCACCGCGTAGTGGCGCATGAGCAGGAACGACCAGCGCGCCAGCTCCTCGTCGCCGTAGTAGGTGCCCCAGTAGCCCACGGTGGCGAGGTTCTTGAAGTCTGGGCCGTTCGCGACAAGGTTGACCTGCATGTCCAGGAAGTACTTGAAGTCCACCGCCGGGTTGTGCTCCAGCGAGATGATGGGGATCTGGTTGAAGTTGCCGAAAATGATGCCCGTGCCGGCGGCCGCGCCCGGGAAGAAGGCGTTGAAGCGGCGCATCGTCTCGCCGATCATGTTGTCCAGATACGCGGCGGCGGCGGACTCGTCGGCCTGCGGGTGGCAGTAGGCTTCGAACAGCAGCCGGCCGCGGCCCTTGGAGGCGTTGAGGCTGGCGGACATGAAGTCCGTGTGCAGCGAGGCGATGCCGGGCTTGCCGACGATCCACGTGTAGACCAGGCGGGACTCGGGATTGCGCAGCGCCCACAGCGCGCGGGTGTAGTTGTCGATGGTGGCGCGGCCGAAGAAGAGCTCGTCGCTGGTGAGGCCGTCGTACTGCGGCTGCGTCAGGCCCGCGTGCCGCTGCATACGCTCGAGCACGTTGGTGGCGGAGTCCACGGGCGCGACGTTGAAATTCGCCAGCCACTTGAGGCCGCGGGCCTTGGCCTCGGGCAGGGCCTCGCCGGGCAGCGTGCCGCCGTTGAGCGTGGTCACGGCCGGCAGGATGTGGCGCTTCATGAAGGCCCAGTCGTAGGGCCCGTTCTCCCGCACCTGCGAGTTCGCGCAGGGCGGATAGTCGAAGATCTCGGGGACCGCGCGCACCACGAGCCGCGCGTCCGCGGCGCCGCTAACGGTGACGCGGTGCTCGCCCGCCGCCAGTTCGCGGAAGGCCTCCAGCCGGTCCGTCGCCGCGGTGATGGCGGCGTCCTTTTCGTCGATCGTCACCTTCAGCTCCGGCGCGGGCGAAGCCGGCGCGGCCGCGAAGAACACCCAGCCGTCGCGCGGGTTGACGAAGCGGAACGTCTGCGGCGCGGCGGCGGCCTTGACCGGCTGATCGAGCAGTTCGGAAACGAGGTTGTTGAGCGGCCGGGCCGCGCCGCCGGTCGCGGGCGCGTCGATCACGCTGACGGTGTAGCCGGCTTCGAGAACCTGCTCCTGGGTCTTGGCGTGCCGCAGCGCGACCTTGAGCGGATAGTCCCCGCAGGGGACACCTTTCAAACTGACGGTCACCTTTCCCTTTTCGAGCGGCACAGCCTGCGGGGGCAGACGGCTTCCGCCGACCGTCGCGAGGCATTCGTACGCTTCCGGCTTGTCGGGCAGCGCGCCGTAGAACTTGAAGGTCAGCTCCGGGCGCGAGACGGGAATGCGGTTGAGCAGCGGCTGAAAGGGAATCAGGCGCGGCACGCGCACCAGCGACATCTGCGACGAAGAGCCCTTGAGCGCGTCCTCGCTGACCGCCTCGAGCCTGACGTCGGCGAACGCGATCTCGCCCGCCAGGTCCACGGCGAACAGCGCGACGCCATACTCGTTCCCATTCGAGGGAAACAGCTTGAAGGTCTTCTCGAGGAAGGTCCACTCCGAGTCGGTCGGGAACGTCTTCAGCCCGACGTCGTTAAACCAGCCGCTGTTGTGCACGATCAGCCCGGCGTTGCGGCTCTTGAAGCCCTTGGTGCGCACGAACGCGCTGAGCTTGTAGGTGCCGCCGGCGGCCAGCGTCAGACCCTGCTGGCGCGCGCTCGCCTCCTCGGTCGCGGAGGCGTCGCCTTTCAGCACGACGGCCGCCTTCTTGCCCTCCGGGCCGCCGGTGCGCAGGAAGGCCACGGCCTTGGCCGAGCTCGGGCTCCAGAACTCGGGGAAGTCGACCTGCTCAGCCTCGAACGTGCCGTTGATCAGCAGATTCTCGCCCGGAGCGACGGCCGCGAAAAGCTCGACGGGCAGAAGGCCAACGATGAACAGGGCGAAGGCTCTCAACAGATTTTTCATGCCGATAATCTACCACGACAGCGGTGCAAGCCCAAGTTCTATTTGCGCCATAGCAGCTCTCTGCTCATACGCCGCTGGACGCCAGAAAACCGCCGTCGACCGGCACGGTGACGCCGGTCACGAACGCGGCCTGCTCGTCATTCAGCAGCCAGCAGACGCAGCCGAGCAAATCCTTGGCCTCGCCGAACTGCCCCATTGGCGTGTGGCGCATCACGTTCTCGCCGCGCGCGGTCAGTCCGCCGTCCGGCGTCATCAGGATTTTGCGGCTGCGCTCGTTCACGAAGAACCCCGGGGCCACCGCGTTCACGCGGATGTTTGCCGGCGCGAGGTAGACCGCCAGCCACTGCGTGAAATTGACGATGCCGGCCTTGGCCATGGCGTATGCCGGCACACGCGTGAGCGGACGGTAGCTGTTCATTGAGGCGAAGTTCAGGATCGAGCCGCGCCGCAGCGCCGCCATCTCGCGGCCGAAGATCTTGGACGGGATGACCGTGCCCAGGGTGTTGACGCGCACCACCGACTCGAACGCATCGAGCCCCAGATCGAAAAAGCCGCGCAGGCCCTCGGCCTTCTCCGTGTCCAGCTCAGACGGATCGAAAACCGTCGTCGTGGTCGTCGCAACCGCTTGGTTACCGCCCGCCCCGTTCAGAAGAAAGCGGCACGGCCCGAGCCGTTCCGTCACCGTCTGCCGCGCCCGCTCCACGGCGGCCGCATCGGTCACATCCGCCGCCAGCGGCAACGCCGTTCCGCCCGCCGCCGCGATCTCTTCCGCGACGCGCTCCAACGTCGCGGACGTGCGGCCGAGCAAGGCCACTTTCGCGCCGCGCCGCGCCAGCTCTTTGGCGATCTCCGAGCAGAGCGTTCCGCCCGCACCCGTCACCACCGCCGTCTGCCCCTCAAAAAAAGGATCTGTCATCTCGGCTCCTTTCGATTCCGGTCGACACCCGTCGCATCACTTCTGTCCCAGCACCATCTCCCGCGCGTTCTCGTACGCCACCGCGCGCACCAGCTGCTCCAGCGCGCCGAAGTCCGGCGGCACGATGCCCTGCTCCGCCCAAGCGCCAAGCGTCCCGCACAGCAGCCGCCGGAAGTACTCGTGCCGCACCATCGAAAGCAGGCTGCGCGAGTCGGTGGTCATGCCGATAAAGGTCGAGAGCAGGCCGTAGTTTGCCAGCGTCTCCAGGTGCTGGCGGATGCCCGCGGCATGGTCGTTGTACCACCATGCGGGGCCGAACTGGATCTTGCCCGACACGCCGTCCTCCGAATAGGATCCGGTGAGCGTCGCCAAAACCGCGTTGTCGGCAGGATTGAGCGTGTACAGGATCGTCCGCGGCAGCGCGCCGCCGCATTCGACGTCATCGAGGAAAGCACACAGGCTCGCCACATCGCACGCGCCGCCCGGCGCGGCGTAGCCGCCCGCGGGGCCGGCCAAGCGCCGCAGCCGCGTGCTCGTCCGCCGCTGCGCACCGAGATGGAGCTGCATGATCCAACCGCGCCGGCCGTACTCGCGGCCGAGGAAAAGCAAGATTGCCGAGCGCAGGCGCAGCGCGTCATTGGGCGACAACGCGTCGCCAGACAGCCAGCGCGCGAAAAGCGGGACGGCCGCCGCCTCGTCGGTCCTCTCATACGTGAACGCGTCCAACGCATGGTCGGCCAGCCGGCATCCCAGCGCACCAAACGCGTCGAGCCGTTGGCGCACCGCCGCGCAAAACGTCGCGAACGATGTGATCTCCGCACCGCACACACAGCCCAGCCGCCGGAGCCACTCTTTCTCGGCCGCGACGGCGTCATCGCCGCGCAGCGAGGGCAGCACCCGCACGGCATAGTCCGAGGCCGCCAGCGTGCGGTGCGCCGCCAGATCATCCAGCAGCCCGTCCGACGTGCAGACGCACGACACGTTGAAGCGGCTCAGCAGATGCCGCGCGGTGAACCCCGGTGTCCGCAGCTTCGCGTTGGCCGCGTTCCAAATGCGGTCGGCGCTCTGCGGCGTCAGCGGCTCATGCACACCGAATACGCGGTCCAGTTCCAAGGCCGTCCAATGCGAGAGCGGATTGCCCAGCGTTTTCGGCACCGTCGCCGCCCACGCGTCAAATTTCTCGCGCGGAGACGACGACGGCCCCGTGATCAGCGCCTCGGGCACGCCCGCGATCCGCATCGCACGGTGCTTGTACGGATCCTGCGCCACCCACAGGTCGGTGACGGTCTCGAACACGCTGTCGGCGGCAAGGTCCGCCGCCGACAGGTGGCTGTGGTAGTCGATGACCGGCAACCGCGCCGCGCACTCGTGATAGAGCCGCCGCGCCAGTTCTGACCCCAAAAGAAAATCGCGTATCATTTCCGTTTCAGACTCCATCCCAATGCTGCGGCCACGGCACAGCATATCAGCCCCGCCGCGAGCGTGTAGCGCCCGCTCTGCAGCGCAACGTTGAACAGGCTGACGCCGACAAACAACAGGCCGCTCAGCCCCAGCGAAACCGCGAACAGCACCATGACCGGCCGGTGGCCGCGCGGCATCGGCCCGCAGCCCTCTTCCGCTGCGGCGACCGGCACTCGCAACCGCGCGAAGAAAGCCGCCACGCGTTCCCGATACGCGGCGCACCGGCTCTCGCCCGGCGCCGAAGCAAACAACACGCACAGGCAGACCAACATCTGACAGAAGGTCGCGGACTCCCAATTCAATCCGGGGACCCGCTTAAGGACGAATCCCGACGCGGTGCCCGCGAGGATCGCGGCCACCGCGCCCCACGGCTTCGGCCGGCGGCACAGGATACCGAAAACGAGCGGCACCACCAGCGGCACGCCGATCAGTCCCATCAGCGTCTTGTTCACCTCGAACGCGCCGCCGAACCGCTGCACCTGCGTGGCCCCGCAGATGATCAGGAGTCCCAACGCCACGGTCGCCAGGCGCGCCACGCGCATCTGCTCGCGGTTTTCCGCCTTCGGACGCAACAGCCTGCGGTAGATGTCGCGCGTCAGCACGCCCGCCGTCACGTTGTATTCCGCGCTCAGCGTCGACATGGTGGCGGACAGCATGGCCGCGATCATCAGGCCCATCGCACCGGACGGCAAGAGGCGTTTGCAGATGCTGACATACGCCTCTTCGGGGTTCTCCAAGCCCGGCACCAGCACCGCGGCCGCGATCGCCGGCAGCAGGAAAATCACGGGGCAAAGCAGAAACAGCACGGCCGAAAGCAACCCCATCTTGCGTGCGGCGCACTCGTTTTCCGTGCAATAAAAGCGCTGAATGAAGGCCCAGTTGCCGTTGTACTTGATGAGCACCATCGCGTAGTAGACGAAAAGAAACCAGAACGACCCTTTGGGGCCATGGTTCCACGTGAAATGTTCAGGCAGCGCCCCGGCCAGTGCCCCCAGCCCGCCGACCGCATGCAGCGCCAGCGGCACCATCACGGAGGTGATCATCAGCAGGATGGCACACTGAACCGCATCCGTCACCACCACCGCCCACAGGCCGCCGATCATCGTGTAAACGATCACGATGCCGCCCGAAACCGCGATCGCGGTATTCAGCGAACAGCCCAGCGTACCGGCGATGAACACGCCGAGGGCATACAGCCGCACCATGTTGTCGAGGACCCGGAAAACGACGCCGCCCCACGAGACGATCTGGCGGACCGACGCGTTGTAACGCTGTTCGAGGTACTCGACCGGCGTCATGAGCCCGGCACGGCGCCAGCGGCCGGCCAGGAACACCGTGCCGAACAGCGCCGCCGGCACCGCGCTCCACAAGATCAGCATGGCGACGAGGCCGTCCCGGTAGGCGATCCCGGCATGCGCGACGAACACGAAGGTGCTCATCATGGTCATGTAGTTGCTGATCGCCCCCAAATGCCAGGGCACGGCGTTACCGCCGGCAAAATACTCCTTCACGTTTTTCACGTAAAGCCCCAGCACGCCGCCGATGCCGGCCATCAAGACCATGTAAATCGCGATCGCAGTGTAATCCAGCGTCGTCAGTCCGTTGGTCATTTTTGTCCTGCCGCCTTCTCTGCCAGCTCCGCGACCTCCCGCGTCTTCTTCATTGTCGCAGAAACGTTCAGCTTCTTGCAGCCCCTGTACCACTCTTTCCACTTGCCGGAACAGTATTCCTCGGCCAGCCGCGGGACCTCCTCGAACGCCGTGCCGGCCTCCCTCAGCGCCCGCGCGCAGGCCGGCCGATCACCGAGGTCGAGCGCCTCGTGAGCGGCCAGGAGCCGCTCCAGCCACGCGCTGGTCTGCCGCATGATTCCGCACGGATAAATCAGGTTGTCGCTGAGGAACGCCGCCTCTCCCTCCGGCAGTGCGCCTGCGGCGGTGCGCGCGTGCAGCAGGGCCAGTTCGAAGCCGGCCTTCTCGGCGACGACCCGCTTGAGCGTCTCGCGCCGGGGCAGCGGCTTCGGCATCGCGTCGCTCAGTCCGTCCCAGAACGCGTCGCCCGCGGCTGCCTTGGCCTCGCCCCCGCCGGACGGGCGCATCGTCTCGGCCGACGCGCCCGTCCCGATCCGTTTCTCCTTGATTTTTTTGGCCATCTCCGACAGGGCCTTGTTGCCCGCGCTGAACATATGCCCGTCCAGCAGGAAAGGCACCTGCTGCAGGTCGTGGAGCTGATAGGCGTTGAAGTAGATGCGGTAGGCGTTCGCGATCTCCGCCTGCCGCTTCGAGAAGCGGTCGCCCACCCAGCGGTCCAGCCACGCGTCCGGGTCATAGCCATCCATCCGCCACGTCATCTCCGCCGTCGCGCCGATGCCCAGCACAAACTCCCGGATGTTCGAGACGTTGAAGATCGCGTATTCCCCCGCGCCCCGCTCCCGTGCCGCCCGCAGCAGCTCGCAGGTCTTGTGCGGCGGAACGGCCTGCGCGAGGTGCGGCCCGCAGCCGATCAGGGCGTGGTGGTAATAGACGCCGTACGCGTTTTTTGGGTTGCGCGGGGTCTCGTAGAAATCCCGCTGCCATTTCCAGCCCGGCGAGTTGTCGGCGAACACAATGATCGTGCCTTCCGGAATTTTCAGCAGCCCTTTTTGGTTCAGCACCGAGCCCTCCGCCCACAGCGTCGTCGACATCCGGCGCGGCTTGCCCGGGCAGACCTCGTCCAGGATCCGCACCTGCTCCGCCATCGCCTCGGAGATGATCCGCCCGCGCTCCTCGTCCGACTGCGGCACGCTGGCGTCGGACAGCCACATCGGGCGGTCCGCCGCGCCGCGCAGCCCCAGCTGCCAGATCACGTTCGGGCAGGCCGCCCACTTCTGCGCGTAGGTCCGCCACACCTCACGCACCTCCGCGGGATGGCTGAAATAGGAGTACTTGAGATCCCGGCCCCGCGCCTTCCAGTAGTTGAAATAGGAGAAGGCGCTCACGCCCATGGGCTCGACGTGGTGCTGCGACACGAACACGCCACGCCGCGCGCACTCCTCGACGATCGCCGACTCGGCCGGATTCAGGATGTCGATGAAGCTCGCGGGGATAATGAGGTTATAGCCGCTGCGCACCAGCGCCTCGACGACGGCCCGCATCACGCCCGGGTTCACCACTTGGTTATAGAACTGATAGTCGATGTGCCGTTCGCCCGCGCTCTCCTTCCACTCGGTCAGCAGGTCTTCGTCGTTGATGAACCAACCGCGGTACTTGAACGACGGCGCGCCCGAGGCCAGCGACACCGCGTCCCAGCGCAGCTCCGCGCGCTTGGCCGGCTCGCGGCCCGACCAGAAGTAGAGGGGATCGACCTTCAGATAGCGCTCGCAGAACGCATACACGCCGAACATCGTGCCGCGCGCATCGCCGCCTTCGATGACGAGGCGTTCGCCTGCCGTGTCGGCGCGGTAGCTTTCCCAAGGCCCGCCCGCCCGGGTGGCGATGGTCACGCAAGGCCCCGGCGGAATCGCGCCACCCGCCCGCACCTCCGGCTTGCGGCCCGTGATTTTCTGCACGTCCGACGCCAGGTCTTCCGCCGCGAGCCGAACAAACTCCGGCTCACCCGCCGCCACGATGATCGGGGCGACACGCTCCGCCGTGACCCACTCGAACCCGGCGGCACACGCCTCGCATGCGCACGCCAGAACCGCCAGACCGCTTATGAGCTTCCGCACGTCCATCAGCCGCCTCCTTCATTTGCTCTCCAGCATAGCTTGCGTCCTCTCTTCGAACAATGGCGATAACGGGAAATCGGGTTACATATTTCGGAACTCCTGTTACACTGGGTTCTGTCATGACGCGCTTGACCAAAAACCGGATGCCGCAGGTGGCGCTCCTGCTCGAGACCTCGCACGGGGTCTCGCGGGCCATGTTGCAAGGCGTCTTCAACTACGTGCGCGTCTATGGTCCGTGGAGCCTCAACGTGATCGAGGGCGGCAGCAGCGACCAGCGCCTGCCCGACACCCGCGTGTGGAAAGGCGACGGCATCATCGCCCGCGTGCCGAACGACGAAGCCGCGAAGGCCATCCTCGCCTCGCGCCTGCCCGCCGTGCTCGTCAATCCGGCGGACGCCTATCTCGATCCCCGGCATCCGCTGTCGCGATACAGCCGCATCCAGTTCGACTCGCACGCCATCGGCGCTTTCGCCGCCGCGCACCTGCTCGGCCGCACGCCCCGGCATTTCGCCTTTGTCGGCGCGGCGTCAGACCCCAACTGGTCGCGTTGGCGGCGTGAGGCCTTCTGCGCGCGGATTGCGCAAGCGGACGCGGTCTGCCACGACTATCCGCTGCCCCCTGCCCCAGAGCGCGACTGGAGTGCGGAGCGTCCGCGCCTCTGCGCCTGGCTGAAAAAACTGCCGAAGCCCGCCGCCATCTTCGCGGCCAACGACAACCGCGGACGGCAGGTGCTCGACGCCTGTCTGGTCGCCGACATCGGCGTGCCATATGAGGTCACGGTGCTGGGCGTCAACAACGACCCGCTCATCTGCGAAACCAGCATCCCGCCGCTTTCCAGCATCGCGGTCGACGACGAGAAGGCCGGCTACGAAGCCGCACAGGTGCTCGACCTGCTGATGCAGGGCCGGGAAGGGCCGGGGCGCGTCGTGCGGTACGGCCCCAAAGATCTGATTTCACGGACTTCCACGGCCGACCTGCAGATCGCCGACAAGCGGGTGATCCGCGCGCTGGAGTTCATCCGCATCAACTCGGGCCTGAACATCCGCGTTTCGGATGTGGCCGAGCACCTCGGGGTCACGCCGCGCTGGGCCGAGAGCCGCTTCAAAAAGGAGCTGGGCCACTCGCTGCACGGGGAAATCCACCGCGTCCGCATGACGACGGCGCGCGCCATGGTAAGCGGCACCGAACAGACCTTCGCCGAGATCGCCGCGCGCTGCGGCTTCCGCAGCGTCAACCACCTCTGCAAGCTCTTCAAAGAGACGTACGGCTGCACGATGGGCAGCCTGCGGGAAACAGAGACTACCTCAGCACCAGCGACTTCTCGGCGATCAGGACCGGCGCATCGTAGACCGGCACGTCCTTGAACACCACGGTGCCGCCGTCGCGCGCTACGCGCCCGGCCGGGAACTCGTAGATGCCGCCCGACACCAAGTCCACCCACACGGGCGACTTGATCGTACAGTTCTTGACCGTGATTGTCGCCGACACCGTCGCAAACGAATTGGAGGGCGTGCCGCTGCCGTCCCAGACCGTCAGGAGCTGCTGCTGGGTCGCGGGGTTCTCGTATACAAAGCAGTCGGCCTTCTTCGCGCACGCGACGGCGGCGGCGTCGCCCGTCACGCGCACCAGGGTGTTGTCGAAAATCGCCGTCACGTTCTGCACCGCGTAGTAGGCGAGCTTGATCTTGTCGACCCGCTTGTCGGGCGTGGCGTGCAGCAGTCCCTTGCGGTTGATCTCGCGCCCCGTATGGTTGAAGTCGCAGATCGTGAACACCGACGACTCGACGTCGTGGCCGAGGTCGCCGAGCATCCGCCGCAGATCCCACTTGGCCTGGCTGACCTCCGTCCACGGGTGCTTGGAAAGCGCGAACCGCGTCGCCGTCTCGGAGGGGCAGCCGTTCTCGCCCTGCCGCATCTTCGCCGTTTTCGAATATTTCGCGAGCGTCGCCTTCAGCTCCTCGACTTTCGGATAGGATTTGCCGGGATTAAACTCATAACCGTGATAGATGAACCAATGGAAGAGGCCGACTTTACCGCGGTCCGCAAGTTCTTTCAGGCACTGGTCCAGCAGCTTCGGGCTGGAACTCGCGAGCGAGAGGCCGGCGATGCGCGCGTCGGGAATGACGCGCTTGATGATCTCCGCCGTGCGGATATTGAAGACCGCGATATCGGCGGGCTTGTGCGCCTTGTTGATGTCGGGCTCGTTCCACATCGCCCAGTCGCGGACCTTGCCCTGATAGCGCGTCGCCATGGCCTCGACCCACTTGTCCCAGGCGCCCAGCGCCACCTCGTTGGTCGGGAAGCCGCCGGCAAGGTCCCATCCGCCGCCGCCCTCGTAGATCGGGTTGCCGTAGTCCGTCTCCAGCAGGACGTTGAGGCCGCGGCCGCGCGCGTCGTCGACGAGCCGGTCGAGCCAGGCGAAGTCGTAGACGCCTTTCGTCTTCTCCGTCTTGGCCCAGCCGCCCTGCAGGCGGACCGTCTTGATGCCGAGCGGCACGATGTACGCTTTGTACTCGTCGTAGATCGCGAAATCGCGGTCCAGCGTCTCACAGCCGAGCGTCCAGTTCGAGCCCGCGATCTGATCCGCGCTGCGCGGCGTGACCGTGCCGATCCGTTTGAGCCCCGGATCCAGCTCCGTCTTTGCCCGGTCGGCCGACGTGTCGATCGCCGGCCCGGCCATGACCGCGCCCAGCAGCGTGAAATACGCCGCCACCGATATTCCCCGCCGCAGATCCTGACGTGTTTTCATCTTGCCCTTTCACTGGTCGGATTTCAGATTACGCCACGCGCGCTGTTCCCTCAATGGCGATATTGGGAATTGGCCTTGTCTTTTTCGGAACCGCTCAGCGGGCCAGACAGTCCGGCGCTCACATCGCCGCCAGCAGCGCATGCCAAGCTTCGGAGGCGCGACGCAGCGCGACGCCGCGGTGCGAGATCAGGTTCTTCGCCGCGCCGTCCAACTCGGCAAACGTCTGGTCGTAACCGTCCGGCACGAAGAGCGGGTCGTAGCCGAAGCCATGGGAGCCTCGCAGCTCACCGATGATCCGGCCAGGGCAACTGCCGTCGACGGTCCATTCGCGGCCGTCCGGCGCGCAGAGCGCGAGGGCGCAGCGGAACCGCGCACGGCGGTCGGTCACGCCCGCCATCTCGCGCAGCAGCTTAGCGTTGTTGGCGGGATAGCTGCACGGCTCGCCGGCGTAGCGCGCAGAGTAGACGCCCGGCGCGTTGTTGAGCGCGCCGACCTCGAGGCCGGAATCATCGGCCAGCGTCCACAGCCCGGAAGCGGCGCACAGCTCGCGCGCCTTTTTCAGCGCATTGCCTTCGAACGTATCCGCATCTTCGACGACCTCCTCCGGCAGGCCGGGCAGCTCGTCGGCCGCCAGCAGCGTCAAGCCCGGCAACGCGAAGATCTGCAGAATCTCCTCAAGTTTGTGCCTGTTCCGTGTCGCGACCAAAAGCTTCATTGTGCCGTTCTCCTCATTGGGCCTCTGCTGATTCCCCACGCCTACAGCCGGTTATTTTCCCGCCAGGGCCTCGACCGTCACGCGCTCCCAGCCGGGTAGCGCCAGGAAGTATTCCAACACGGCGGCGCAAGCGAAGGCGTCATACAGCGCGTCGTGCGCGTCGCGCCCCGGGCACAGCGCTCTGACCCGCGCATCCACGCCCAGCGCCGCGGTCACATCCTCCAAAGCCTTGGACGCCAAAGCAGGGAACGCATGCCGCGTCAGCGCCAGCGTATCGATCCACGGCCCCATCCGATGCAGCGGTGCCAGGCGCGTCAGCACGCTGCGCTCGGTGCCCGTATTGTGCGCGACCAGCGGCACGCCGGTCACCCATGCCGTCAGCTCGGGCCACAGTTCGCCCGGAGTCGGCGCCACCGCCAGCTGCGCGCGAAGCTGCGCATGCCGGCCGGGCGCGCGCGGATTAAACGGCCGGTCGCCTACGCGCAACAGCGACTCAAACGCCTCGTCCGCACAGACTTTGCCGTCCCGCACCCGGACAACGCCGATCTGCCACGGCTCGACGGGATAGCCCGCCACCGAACCGGTCGTCTCAAAGTCCACCACCGCAAAGCACGCCTGGTGCGCCTCTGTATAGCGTCCCGGCATGCCTTAGCGCATATTCCCGATATCCGCGTGGATGCAGCCGGAGACCAGCGCCACCGTCAATGCAAGGACGGCCCAACACGTCAGAACCAACACCCGCTTCACCGTCATAAAACCGGCTCCTTTGTTCTTTCATTTTTCCTGCAGCATTCTTTTCAAATCCCGCGTGCCCGCATCGTCCGGCGCCAACTGTTCGGCCTGGCTGAGGCACTCGCGCGCGCGCGCCAGATCGCCCCGCTGCTTGGCGAGATAGCCCAGATAGAAAAGCGCCTTGACCTTGAGAACACGGTCCGGCGCCCCCTCCGGCCCGTCGGCGGCGCGGCACTTGCGGCACGCGGCCTCGAACGCGCGCTCGGCCCTCGGCAGGTCGTGAAAAGACTGCAGCAACAGCTCGCCGAGGGAGATCTCGAGAGAGGCGTTATCCGGATTCTTGACGATCCCTTCTTCCAACAACCGAACCGCATCCGCGGGCCGCTTCGTCATATGCGCCAAGACAAACGCCGTCGTCTCGTAGGCCCGGATGCTTTGCGGCGCTGACCGGCAGGCCGCCCACAGCCAGGGCAACAGCTCGCGGACGTCTTCGCCTTCGATATGCCGATCTTCCTGCACATGAATTTGCCCGTTCAGCCATCCCCAAAAATCGGTTCCGGCGGCGGCCCCCGCATGCTCAAGGCCGTGCTCTCCCGCCGCATGGCGGTCCGGTTCCTCGTGCGGCGTTCCCAAGCCGTGTTCGCAGACCACGTCGCGGACGCCGCCATGGAAATACTCCTCCGCCTTGCCCATCATCGCATCGCTGAAAACCAACCGGGCGTCTCCCAGAATCATGGCCAGAACATCTTCGCCCACGGCTTGCGGCATCTTGCCCGCGCAGACCGACGGCACACACTGCCCCAAGGTCACCGCCAACGCGGCGCCCGCAACCGTCAGCCCGACATGGAGGCTCTGCCGCATCGTTTCTCTAGAACCTTTTCTTCTTGAATATCAGGCCAGACAGCGCAAGGCAGGCCGCCGCATAACAGGCGGCGTACGCCAAGACGGCGGCGCACACGCCCCAGCCGATCGGCGGCCACTCGTGAACAAGCCGCTGGCGCAGGTCGAAGAACTCGAGGTGCGGGCCGACCCAGTGGATCACGTACAGCACCCATTTTCCCGGCACCGTCTGCGTCGCCGCCAGCGCGGCCAGACGCTGTCCGAAGGACAGCATCCCCACGATCAGCAATCCGCACAGCGTCACGTTCGCCGAGGCGGTCAACAGCAGGGAGCCCAACAGCCCCAAAGCCGTGACGATCACCAGGAATCCCGTATGGAGCGCGAACGCCTGCCAGAGGACCGGCGGAAACCAGACGCCTTGCCGGAAGCCCGTCAGCAGGCCGTAGGCCAGATAAAACACGGCGAGCGCCAAGAGCGAGGCGGCGAGCGCCCCCGAGTATTTCCCCAGCAAAACTGTCCCTCGCGCCACCGGCTTGGCCAGCATCGGATAAATGGTGCGGCTCTCGAACTCCGGCGGGAAAAGACGGGCTGAGGTGCCCAATCCGATCACGATCGAGAAGAGCCACACCAGCAGCAGGGCCAGCTCATTCACATAGCGTCCCGCGCCGGTGACGCCGAACGGCGCGAAGAACGCGAGCGGCAGCAGGATCACGGCCGCGAGCACAAACACCACAAACAGATCTTTGCGGCGGTAAAGCTCCAGCACCGACAAACAGATCAGGGCCCCGAGCTGACGCAACCGGACGCTCATGACGCCACCTCCCCGCCGGCAACGCCCAAGACCTTCAGGAAAATCCGTTCGAGATTTTGCCGGCCGTCGCCGGCGACTTCAGATACCGCGCCGGACAAGACCAGTGCGCCCTGCTTGAGAATCGCCACGCGATCGCAGATCAGCTCCGCCTCCGACAGCTCGTGCGAGGAAAAGAAAATCGTCTTGCCCTGCCGCCGCAGCTCGAGGATCAAATCGCGAAACTGGATCCGGGCCAGCGGATCGAGCCCCGTCAACGGCTCGTCCAGAATCAGCAGGTCGGGATCGTGCAGCAACGCCTGCGCGATGCCCGCGCGCTGCAGCATGCCTTTCGAGTAGGTGCGCAGCAAGCGGTTCCCCGCGTCGGTCAAGCCCACACGTGCGATCAGCATTTCGGATCGTGTCCGGATCTGATCCTTGGACATCCCGCAAAGGCCGCCATAGAACGCGAGCAATTCCCGCACGTTCAGATAGGGATAATAATAGGCGGTTTCCGGCATGAACCCGATCTTGCGGCGCGTGGCCGCATCGCACGGGTCGCCGCCCAGCACAGTCACGCGGCCGGCGTCCGGCCGGAAGAACCCCAGCAGCATCTTGATCGTCGTGGTTTTACCGGCACCGTTGGTTCCTAAGAACCCGAGAATCTCGCCCTGTCCGACTGCCAGCGAAAGCGCGTTGACGGCGCGCACGGAGCCGAACGCTTTCGAGACACCGTCCAGTCTGACAACATCCATACCGCATCACCTCGCCTGCCCAAGACCGACTGCGCCGCAGAAACCGCCGACCGCGCACGTTCTAGGGGCGGATCGCCTCCACCTTGCCGCACGCGTCCTGGAGAAACCCCGCGATCGGCTCCAGGCCCTGCGTGAACCGCGTCGACAGAAAAACGTCGACCGCCTCTTTCGCCATCGCCTCGCCCCAGATCATCTGCCCCATGCAGAGCACGTTGGCGTTATTGATCGCGCGGCACATCTTGGCCGCGAAGACCGACTCCACCACCGAAGCCGTCACCCCTTTGAAACGGTTGGCCACGATCGACATGCCCATGCCGGTTCCGCAGAAGAGGATCGCGCGCTCGGCCTTGCCGGCCTGCATCGCCTTGCAGACCTCGACCGCGCTTTCGAAATAGGGCAACTCCTTCGCCTTGGTCGCCCCCATGTCCGTCACCTCATACCCCTTGCTCCGGAGGTGCTCCGCGATCGCGTCTTTGAGCGTCACCGCGTACGGATCAGCCGCCACAATGATTTTTTTCACGTCGTTCTCCCTATTCACCTTCGCCTCCGTCTGTTGCGCCTGAGCCTGAACGACGGCGGCCGAAAACACCGCCGCCGCCCCCGCCTTAGCCATGAACTCCCGCCTTGTGCTGCATTCCGCCATGGTAGTCCCCCTCTCCGCCGTCGCCGCGCAGTCCCTTACCAGGTGAGCCACTCGTCGTCCGCCGTACGGTTCTCGGCCCGCAGCCACACCATCAGCGCGACGCGGAAATCGCTGTCGGTCTCGCTGATGCCGTCGATGCGCTCGAAATCGTTCTCATACGCCGTGCGCAGCTGGAAGACGAGGCAGTCCAAGCGGTACTGGATGTACCCGCCGACCTCGTCCAAATCGTTGTAACGCAAATCGTACCGGACATAAAAGCTGTACGACCACGCGTCGTTGATGTCATGGGTAAAGCCACCGTAGATCAGGTTCTCCTTCACGCGGTTCCACTGCTCGACCTCGGAGACGTCATAGTCGTACACGTCATGGTCGCGGCCCAGATAGCCGCCGCCGAAGCGGAACTTCTCGGTCAGCTTGTAGAAAGAGCTGAGGTCCGCGTAGGCGAACGTCTCTTTCTCGGTGTCCCATTCGGCGTGCGCCTTCATGTCGATCTTCTCGCTCGGCGCGTACACCATCTTGGTGCCGGCGAGCCGCAAGCCGTCCTCGTACAGCGGGCCCTCCGAATCGAACTGGACGCCGCCGTAGACGTCCCAGTCGAACAGCGTCCGCATCCGGCCCTTGGAATCGGGCGTCTGCAGGAGGTTCCGCACGCCCGGACGCACGCCGTGCCAATCGTAGGGCAACCACGTCCCGTCCATGCCGAGCTGGTCGAACCACAGCGTCGAGCTGTCGTACCGGTCGAACGTGTAGACGCGGCCGTTGTCCACATCGAAATGCGTCGGCTGATAACTGTAGTCGAGGTAGGGCTCCACCACGTGGCGGTACCCGTTGTTCCAGTCGGAGGTGGCCCGCACCGAGGCCTCGGCGCCCAGTTCGGCCGAATGCCGGAAAACATCGGTTTCGGACTCCGTCTCCGAATAATAGGTGCCGCGATACCCCGCCCGCGGGACCACGCTGAGGACGTCGCCGAACTTCACCGGATACGTCACGCGGTGCGCCGTGTCCACGCGCGCCAGGTTGTAATCGGCCCAGGTGCCGGGATAATACATGTACTCGGGCAGCGCGTTCTCGTAACGCGTCGCATCGCGGTTGAGGTAGCCGGCCCGCGTCTGGCTCTCGTAGTTCAGCCCCGTCTCGAAGACCGGCTGGGGCATGATGTTCACCCAGCCTTCGGGCAAGCGGGCCACGCCGCCGTAGAAGTCGTTGAGCGGGCCGCTGACCATCACGCCGGAAGCCCAAGAGTGCTCGCGATGCTCAAGGTGGGCCATGTTCATCGGGACGCTCTCGCCCCGGTCTTCGCGGGTGAAGAAATCGCCCGACACTTCGGAATCGCTGACGACCGTGCCGCGCAGGATGAACTGGTCACGCGGGGTCACGTCCATCTCGTGCCGCAGCCTGATCCGGTAGCGTTCCTCGTTCACGTCAGACATCCAGTTCATGTCTTCCGCGTCGTTGGGCGGATCATCGTCCCACGCGTAGTAGGTCTCGAGTTTGCCGTGGCCCAAATCCTTCAGGTCCCACCGCAGGTTCTGCCCCACCGCCACGCCGCGCTTGGTGCGGTAGTCCAGGTGGGTCGACGCGTCCAGCTTGGGGCCGTCCGCCTGCGGCGCCTCGTAAAGGTTGTAAACGTAGCCGCCCAGCAGATAGGCGCCCCACTTGGACCGGTAGCCGGGAACCAGGCGGAACCCGTAGTGCGTGTCGAGGTCGCGGTACCAGTAGGGCAGGTAGGCGAACGGCACCCCGAACAGCCAGGGCACCGCATCGAACACCTCGACGTAGTCGTTGTCCTTGTACCGCGCGTGGCCGGTCATGCGCCAGTGGCGGTGGCCGGGGGCGTTGGTGCAGGTCGTCACCTCCGCGTAGCGCGCGTCGAACCGGCCGTCTTCGCGCCGGGTCACCTCTTTGGCGGAGACCCTGAAGACGCCGGCTTCGACCTGCCCGACACCCGTGAGCCCTTTTCCCGTCTTGTAGTTGTACTCGATATAGTCGCCCGACCACGCGCCGAACCCGCTCTGCCGGATGACCACATTGCCGCGGGCCTGCACGTCCCCCTTATCCTGGTGCAGGCGCACCCGGTCGGCGCCCATTTCATGCTCGCCGGTCTTGATCTTCACGTTGCCGGAAGCCGTGATCCACCCGGTCTTCTGGTCGACCTCGAATTTGTCGGCCGTGATCGCCAGGCCCGAATCGCCCGTCTGCAGGGGCATCGGGATGAGACCGCCCCCCTGCGCCCAGCCGACCATCCAGCCGACCATGACACCGACGACCCAACCTGCCATTGCTGTTCGTTTCATAATGGGCACCCGCTGGTTGAAGAACTCCACCGGCTTCCACAAGCCGTATTTAAGTTATACCGTTTTTGCCTCGCCGACGGAATACAAAATCTTGCCGGTCTGGCCGTCCGCGATGCAGAAAGATTCCGGATGGCGGTGCAGCTCCGACTTGAACGTCAGCCGGCCCGTGTAACGGCGCTGCAGCTCGACCAGGAACGCCTCGTCTTCCGTGCGCAGCCGCTCCAGCACGCTCGGCGCCACGACGATCTGCAGCTCGACCATCTCGCGGCCCTCGTGCCGCACTTTGCGCATCAGCGCCGCGATCTGCCGCTGGATATCCACGCTCAGCGCCAGCGGCGACTTGATCAGGCCATGGCCGCGGCAGTAGGGACAGTCGGAGTACATCTGCGAAAGCAGGCTCTCCTCCTGGCGCTGGCGCGTCATCTCCATGAGGCCCAGCTCCGAGATCGCCAGCACGTTCGTGCGGGCGCGGTCGCGCTTCAGGGACTGCTTCATCGCCTTGTACACCGCGTTCTGGTGTTTGCGCGACTTCATGTCGATCAGATCCAGCACCACCAGCCCGCCGATGTTCCGCAGCCGCATCTGGCGCGCGACCTCCTCGACGGCCTCGAGGTTCACCTCGAGGATCGCGTCCTCCTGCGACCCCTTGCCACGGTGCCGGCCCGTGTTCACGTCGATCGCGATCAGCGCCTCGGTCTCGTCGAACACGAGATAGCCGCCGGACTTGAGGTTCACCTTGCGGCGGAAAGCCTCCTCCAGCTGCCGCTCCACGCCATAGTGCTCGAAAATCGAGAGCTGCCCCTCGTAGTGGCTGATCACGTTCTTCGCGCGGCGGGAAATCTTGCCCGCCACCGCGCGGACGCGGTCATAGGCGTCGCCGTCGTCGATCGTCACGCGGTCGATCTCTTCGGTCAGCCAGTCGCGCACCACGCGTTCCACCAAATCGGGTTCCTGATAAACGCAGGCCGGCGGCTTCAGGTTCTTGATGTTGTCCTGCAGTTCATTCCAGGACTCCCAGAGGTTGCGCAGGTCGCGCACAAAGGCGCGCTTGCTGGCGCCGGCACCCACCGTGCGCACGATCAGGCCCGCGTCGTCCGGCAGCGGCAGCCGGTCGAGGATTTTCTTCAGGCGCTGGCGTTCCTTGGCGTCACCGATCTTGCGCGACACGCCGCGCAGACGCGTGCCCGGCATCATCACCAGATAGCGCCCGGGCAGGCTGAGGTTCGCCGTCACGCGCGGACCTTTGGTGCCGATCGGCCCCTTGGTCACCTGCACGACGATCTCCGATCCGGGCGGGAAGCGCTTGGTGATGTCCTCGTTCGACACGCGCCGCCGCCGCGAGGGCCGCGCGTTCTCTTCGTCGTCGTCCAGCCGGCTGTCGTCGTCCGGCAGCATGTCCCAGTAGTGCAAGAACGCGTTCTTTTTCAGCCCGATATCCACGAACGCCGCCTGCAGGTCATGCTCCAGATTCTGGATGCGGCCCTTGTAGATGCTGCCGACCAGACGCTCCTCGGTGGGGTGCTCCACCTGGAACTCCTCGACGCGGCCGTTTTCCACGACGGCCACACGCGTCTCCAGCTTCTCAACATTGACGACGATCTCGCGCTTCGGCGCACTTTTCCTGAACCATCCAAACAACATATTCCCCTCCTCACTGAGCGCATTTTAGGGCGCGTGTCACGCGCCGGCTCAGAATCTTGTCTCCGATTCACGTCCATGTATGGACACACTTTGGACCAGCCCCAATGCCGCCATCATGGTCAGCATAAAGGTGCGTCCGTAACTGATAAACGGCAGCGGCAACCCGGTAATCGGCATCATCCCGATCGTCATCGCAATGTTGATGAACATGTGACTGAAGGTCAGGGACAAAACACCGACACAGAACAGGCGCCCCGTATCGTTTTGGCAACGAAACGCCACCCACAGCCCGGACCACAGCAGGCCCAGGAACAGGAGCAGCACCGTTAACGAACCCGCGAAGCCGGACTCCTCGGCCAGCACCGCAAAAATGAAATCGTTGGAAGAGACCGACGGCGGCAGATACCCCAACATGTACTGCTCGCCTTTCAGATACCCCTTGCCCCACGCGCCGCCGGAGCCGACGGCGATCTCCGACTGCCGCCGGTTGTACCCGCTGCCGTGCAGGTCCTTGTCGGGGAAGAGAAACACCTGCAACCGCTTGACCTGGTGCGGCTTCAAGTGCGTCGCCTCGATCAGCGCGTCGCGCCGCTCCTGCGGCAGGTCCGCTTTCTCGGCGATGTAGATCACGCTCATGATCGCCACCCCCGCCGCCACCCCCACCGCCACGCACGTCCACAGCAGCCGCGGCGCGACATTCGCAGCGAACAGCATCGCGAAGACCGTCGGCACCAGCACCATGGCCGTGCCCAGGTCTGGCTGCAAGAGAATCAGCACCCCCGGAACGCCCACCAGCGCCAGCGTGAGGAAAAAACCTGGAGCTCCGCGCTGCGCCTCGCGGCGGCCGAACAGCCACGCCAGAATCATGATGATCGCCAGCTTGGCGGGCTCCGAGGGCTGGATGCCGAACAGCCAGCGCCGGGCCCCCATCGTCGATTCGCCGATGAACGGCACCAGCACCAGCAGCAGCAGGCAGACCAGATAGATCAGCCAGCTCCAGCGCAGGACCGCCCGGTAATCGATCCACGCCAGCAGCAGATATCCGGCGAGGCCGGCCAGGCCGACCTCCGCGTGCCGCATGTAGAGCATCCGCAGCTCCGGGTCTTCGCGCACGGAGCAGGCGCTGTAGACGAACGCCACGCCCACCACGATCAGCCCCGCCATGCAGGCGAAGAGCAGCGGGTTCAGGCACCGGAAACGCTCGATCAGCCGTTTCAGCATGTCAGTCGCCCCTCTCTTCGCCGCCCGCCGGCAGCGCGGCCGTTTCCGACGGCGTCTCTTCCGGCGCCTCGCCGAAAACTGACACCAGCACATCGTGCGCCATCGGCGCCACCGTCAGGCCGCCCGACACGCCGTTCTCGACCATAATCGCCATGGCGACCGTCGGACGGTCGAACGGCGCGAAGGCCGTCACCCACGTGTTCTTGCGGCGCACGCCGCCCACATCGACCTCCGCCGTGCCGGTCTTGGCCGCGACCTGGAGGCCGCGCACCTGCACGCGTTTGCCGGTGCCCAAGGCGGCCACGTCGTGCAGGCCGTTCCGCACCAGCCCGACCGCATCGGGCGGCCATCCCATGTCGAACACGATCTCGGGCGCGCCTTCGCGCCGCGCGAGGTGCGGCCTGTAGCGTATGCCGCCGTTCGCGAACACCGAGGCCAGCACCGCCATCTGCAGCGGCGTCGTCACCAGCAGGCCTTGGCCGATGGAGATGTGGCAGGTGTCGCCCGGGCGCCATTTGTCCTTCAGGTTCCGTTCTTTCCACTCCGCCGTCGGCAGCAGCCCGGCCGTTTCGGCGGGCAGGTCGATCCCGGTGCGCTGCCCCAGGCCCACTTTCTGGGCCTCCCCATAGATCGCCTCGTACCCGATGGTGTAGCCGAGGTGGCAAAAGAAGCTGTTGCACGACTGCTCGATCGCCTTGCGCAGCGCCACCGCGCCATGCCCGTAGGTGTTCCAGCAGCGCAGCCGCATCGTGCCCAGCGAAAAGGCGCCCTCGCAGAGATACGTCTCGTCCGGGTTGAACCCCGCGTGCAGCAGCGCGGCGATCGCCGTCACCGGCTTGAAGGTGCTGCCCGGCGCGTAGCGGCCCATGACGGCCCGGTTGTAAAGCGGCAGGCCCTCGTCCGCGTTCAGCTTCTTCCATAAGCCCGCGGGCATGACCGGCACGAAATCGTTGGGATCGAACGTCGGCGAGCTCGCCAAGGCCAGCACGTCGCCGTTGCGGGGGTCGATCACCGCGCCCGCCCCGCGCCAGCCGCGCAGCGCCTTTTCCAACGCGCGCTGCACGTTCACGTCGAGCGTCAGGTGGACGTCGCGGCCGGACACGGCCGGCTCCCCGTCCCAAACGGCATGCTTGTAGCCGCGCGCGTCGACGCGGATGAGCTGTCCGCCAGACACGCCGGTGAGCGTGGGGTTGTACTGGCGCTCCAGCCCCTCTTTGCCGATCATCTCCGGCAAGAAAAAGTGGCTCTTCTGACCGGGCAACGGCTGCGGGCGGCCGCGGCCGACGTAACCCAGCACATGCGCGGCCAGCGAGCCTTGCGGATACGAGCGCTCGGGCTGGACAAACACGTCCACGCCGGGGAACGATTCCTCCGTCTCCGCCCAGCGCGCCAGCGTCTCTTGATCAACGTCGCGCCACGCCAGGAGCGGCATCGGCAGGCTCTGCATCACGTGATTCGCGACCGCTTCCTTGGAAAGCACGCGGGGGATGCCCAGCACCGCCGCCAGCCGGTCGATGTCCGCATCGACCGCGTCGATCGTGTTCTGCCAGCGCCCGCGCTTGCGCAGTTCCTCGACGTAGTAGGCGATACAGTAACTCGCCCGGTTCTCGGCGAGGACCACGCCGTTGCGGTCGAAGATCCGCCCGCGCGGCCCCGGCACCTGCACGCGCCGCACGCTCTGCCGGACCTGGTCGCGGGAAAAATCAGAATATTGCACCACCTGCACGCGGTGCAACGCGAACGCCAGAAACACGATGCCGGCCGCGAAGACGAACGCCAAAAGCGCCATCCGCCAGCTATCGGTTAGTTTCTGCCCACAAGATTCCATTTCCCTCTTTCACCGGCTTCACAATACCGGACACGCGATCCGTCAGACCGCATATCGCAAACCCCGCCACTCCGGCCGTCATCCCGGCCGGCACCGCATACAACAAAAGTTTCAGCGTATGCCACGTGAAGAACGGCTGCCCCGTCCCCACCCACAGCCGCGTCCACACCATCTGTAACACCGCCGCCGCCGCGACCAGCAGCATGCCCTGAAACACGGTCGCCTCCAGGAAAACGCGGTGCATCAGCCGCACCAGCACGAAGGCCACCAGCAGGAAACCCGCCGTGCACAGAAGCGGCAAGCCGCCGAGCGCATCCGTCAGCCCGCCCGCCCACACCGCCGCGGTGAGCGCGGCCGGCAGCGGCTTGGTCAGCGCGGCGTGCAGCGCCACCGCCGTCAGGAACACAAACTTGACGGGAAACGACGGCGTCACGGGAATGAGGTCCTGCAGCAACGCCGCCGCGAAGAGCGTGACGGCCAGCACCGGCAGATGCATGTCAAGGCGCACGGCGACCTCCCCCCCGCGACAAGACGAAGACCTCGTCCACCGCCGCCATATCGACCGCCGGCATCACGGACGCCTCGCGCGACAGCCCGTTCGCCTCCAGGCGGCTCTCCAGCACATAGCCGACCGTCAGCCCCTTGGGAAAGATCTGCCCCAACCCGGACGTCAGCACGCGCGTACGCGGGGCGGGCTCGAACTCGCGCGCCAGATAGCGCAGGCGCAGCGGGTCCACCACGTAGAGCAGCGTCAGCGTGGGATCGGCGGCCGTGCTCGCCCCGCCGCCGTACAAGATGCCGCGCACCGTCCCCACGCCCTCGCCGGGCGTCTCGAGCTCGCACGCCACGCGGCAGTTGGGGTCGGTCACCAGCATCACCTCGCAGGTGTGCGCCGAGACGTCCGCCACGCGGCCCACGACGCCTTCCGGCACCACCACGGGGTCCCCCTCGCGGAGGCCGTGCAGCGAACCCTTGCCGAGGCGCACGCTCTGCCACACCGCAGACGTGCCGCCGCGCGACAGCACCGGCGCGGCTTGCCAGCGTCCGGCCGCGGGCGGCGTGAAGTCCAGCAATGCGCGCAGGCGAGTCACCTCCGCCGCGAGGGCTTCGGCCTCCGCCTCGGCGATCCGCAGACGCGCCACATCACGTTCCAGCATCGCGTTGCGCGACGCGTGATGGGCACGAAGAAGAACGGCTCGGACGCGGACCCATACGGTCCGTTCAAGCCACACTTTGGCATTTTCGTAAGGGTAAAGGGCTTCCCGCGAAAAATCGCGGACTCCGGCGCGCCAGAACACCAGCGCACCGAGCGACAGCACCAAAAGCCATACCCATAATTTCGCTTGCTTCACCCTGGTCACTCCCCCGTTCTACCGGGCAGGCAGAGACCAGAAAGCAGCCGTGAAAAAGATCACCGGCCCAACTTCGTCTTAGCCAGGAAATTCAGCTCGTTCAACACTACGCCCGTCCCTTCCGCGACCGCGCTCAGCGGGTCGTCGGACAGCGTGACGGGCAATCCTGTCTGTGACGCGATCAGCTTATCCAGGCCGCGCAGCATTGAGCCGCCGCCCGCCAGCACCAGACCCCGGTCCACCAGATCGGCCGACAGTTCCGGCGGACACTTCTCAAGTGTGATCCGCACGGCGTCGACGATCGCAGAAACGGGTTCCTGCAACGCGTCACGAATTTCTTCCGAGGTGACCGTCAGGGTCTTGGGAAGTCCGGCCACGAGATCGCGGCCCTTGACTTCCAGCGTGCGTTCCTCACCCAAGGGATAAGCCGAACCAATCGTGATTTTAATCTCCTCCGCGGTCCGCTCTCCAATCATCAGATTGTAAACTCTTCGCATGTACTGGACGATACACTCGTCCATGGCATCGCCGCCCACGCGGACACTCCGCGCGTACACGATGCCGGCCAGCGAGATCAACGCGACCTCACATGTGCCGCCGCCAATGTCGACGATCATGTTGCCGGCCGGCTCCGAAACAGGCAACCCCACGCCGATGGCCGCCGCCATCGGCTCTTCAATCAGAAAAACCTCCCGCGCCCCGGCGTGCCGCGCGGACTCCTGCACGGCGCGCTTCTCGACCTCCGTGATATCGCTCGGCACCGCCACGATCACCCGCGGCTTGATCAGCTTCGCCACGTGGACCTTCCGGATGAAATAGCGGATCATGGCCTCCGTGATGTCGAAATCCGCGATCACGCCGGACTTCATCGGGCGGATCGCCACGATGTTCCCCGGCGTGCGGCCCAACATCCGCTTGGCCTCTTCGCCGACGGCCAAAATACGCTTGGTGCCCTCTTGGATGGCCACCACGGAAGGCTCGCGGATGACGATCCCGCGGTCTTTCACATAAACCAACGTATTCGCGGTACCGAGATCGATCCCGATATCGCTGGAAAAAAAGGCCAAAAACTTATTGAACATCACGCGTTCTTTCCCGTAGGTCAAACGTACATAACCGCGACATAAATGCGCAGTGTCAACAGTTTCTACGATAAACCTTGTCGGGTCAAGCGTAAACCGCCCGGCCCGGCACAAAAAGACGGCCCGCCCTGCGGGCATCGCCGGCCTCGGGCGGGATTGTGACACCCTCGCGCCGAGCCCCGTCTGGAGGCTCGGCGCGACAAAGCATGACCGCGCTGCACGATCAGATCACAGCCCGGGCTGTCTCAGCTCTGCAGCACGTTGATGCACATGGTGCCGACGATATCGTCGTCGCTGCAACCGCGCGACAGGTCGTTCACCGGCTTGGCCAGGCCCTGCAAGACCGGCCCGAGAGCCGTGGCATCCGCCAGGCGCTGGACGAGCTTGTAGCAGATGTTGCCGGCCTGGATGTCCGGGAAGATCAGCACGTTGGCGTCGCCCTGGATCGCGCCGCCTTTGTTCTTCGCGACACCGACCGACGGCACGAGCGCGGCGTCGGCCTGGACCTCGCCGTCCACGACGGCGTCGAGCTTCATCTCCTCGAACCGCTTCTTGGTCAGCTCGGCCGCGGTGCGCACCTTGTCCACCAACTCGTGACTGGCGCTGCCCTTGGTGGAGAAGCTGAGGAACGCGACTTTCGGCTTCTTGCCGACCATCTTCTGGTAGGAGACCGCCGTGGCGTAGGCGATGTCGACCAGCTCTTCGGCGGTCGGGCAGATGTTGACCGCGCAGTCCGCGAAGAGCAGGACGGTGTCGCCGGACGCCGTGGGCTTCTTCAGATCCATGATGAAGAACGAGGACGCCAGCTTGATGCCCTTGGCGGTGCCGACACAGTGGAAGGCGCTGCGCAGCATGTCGCCGGTCGAGGCGATCGACCCGGCGACCAAACCCTGCGCGAGGTCCAGCGCGACCATCATGTTGCCGAAGTAGAGGCGCTTGCCCTTGACCGTGGCCATCGCTTCCGCCTCGGTCATGCCCTTGGCTTTGCGTTTCTCATAGAATGCGGACGCCAGCCTGGGCAGCAGCTCGGAGGTAGTGTAATCGACCGCCGCGAGGCCGGCGGACGCCAGCGTGACGCCGGCCTGCGCCTCGGCGGCGGCGATCTCCCCGGGCGTGCCCAGCACGATCGGGGTGCAGATGCCCAGGGTCTTGGCTTTCACCGCGGCGGCGATGACACGCGGATCCATGCCTTCGGCCAGCACAATGGTTTTCTTCGCCGCTTTCGCGCGGGGAATCATGGAATCGAGAATGCTCATGGAGGGTCGTCCTTTATTTTTTCACAGTGGCCACGAGAATCCGGAAGGTTTCGCGGGCAATCATCAACTCTTCGTTGGTCGGGATCACGATCGCGGACACCTTGGACGTGTCGGTGCTGATCACGCCCTGAGTGCCGGCAACGGCCTTGTTCTTGGCCTCGTCCAGCTTGCAGCCGAGCGCCTCCAGGCGCGAGACGATGGCCTTGCGGGCCGGCGCGCTGTTCTCGCCGATACCGCCCGTGAAGATGATCGCGTCCGCGCCGCCCAGCAGCGTGTTGTAGCCGCCGATATAGAACGCCGCGCGGTGCCCGAACATGTTGAGCGCGTTGTCCGCCGCGGCCTTGCCCTGCTGCGCCGCGTTGACCGTGTCGCGCATATCGCCGCTGCCGATGCCGTTGATGCCCATGAGCCCGCTCTGCTTGTTGAGCACGTTGTCGATCTGGTCGACGCTCATGCCTTTGCGCCCGAGGAAGAAAATGATGGCCGGATCGATGTCGCCGCAGCGGGTGCCCATGATCAGGCCGGCGAGCGGCGTCATGCCCATGGAGGTGTCGAGCACCTTGCCGTTCTTGATCGCCGCGATGGAAGAGCCGTTGCCGAGGTGGCAGGTGATGAGGGTCAGCTCCTCGACCGGCTTCTTCAAAAATTCGGCCGCGGCCTGCATCACGAACTTGTGCGACGTGCCGTGGAACCCGTATTTGCGGATGCGGTATTCGTCGTAGAACTTCTGCGGAATCGCATACATGAAGGCGTGCTTCGGCATCGTCTGGTGGAAGGCGGTGTCGAACACCACCACGTTCGGCACGTTCGGAAACACCGTCTCGCAGGCCACCACGCCGTCCAGGTTCGCGGGGTTGTGCAGCGGCGCGAGGTCGATGCAACTCTTGATGCTGGCCTTGACGTCCTCGGTGATGACCACCGAGTCGGAGAACGCCTCGCCCCCGTGCACCACGCGGTGCCCGATGGCATTCACCTCTTTCAGCGACTTCAGCACGCCCAGCTCGGGATCGGCCAGCATCTTGCAGGCCATGGCCAGCGCCTTGCCGTGGTTTTCCGCCGCAATGCCCTGCGTCATTTTGGGCTCGTCCCCGCGCTGATACACGAGGTTCGCGTTCGGCGTGCCGATGCGCTCCACCAGGCCCTTGGCCAGCATCTGCTCCGTGGCCATGCTGAACAGCATGAACTTGAGCGAGGAACTCCCCGAATTAATCACCAGGATCTTGTCGTACTTTTTGAATGGCATGATCAGTCCTTCTCCGCTTCGCGTGTGAAAAAGATGAATGGCGCCTCCGTCGTGCGCCGCAAAAAAACCGCAATAGTTTGCGCTTCTTTGCCCGCTGATTCAAGGCTAATCATGAAAAAGCCGGACGGCGGCGGGAATAATTGGAGAAAAAGCAGATTCCAAACCGCCCCTCGCACACTAATGAAGGGCAAACAAACCGCCGCCTTGCCCCCGCCGCCGCCGCCCAGACCGACACAAAGACACTCAAAACACGATTTTTGGCGCAAAAAGGGCCTTGATTTCATTTTTTTTCGTATTTCTCTCTTTTACGCTTGAAATCGCAGAGGAAAACCGAAAAAATATGCGTTTCTAATAGCCCCAAAAAAGGCTTTTAATGTGCCGGACGAAGGTGCCCGGCTGAAACCGGCGAGCCTTTTAACAGAAGAAGGCGCCGGAGCGAAGACCAAGGTGACAAGGAGTCCAAGATCATGGCCAGAACCATTCCGCTGAATAAAGTTCGTAACATCGGCATCATGGCGCACATCGATGCCGGCAAGACGACGTGCAGCGAACGCATCCTCTTTTATTCCGGCAAGAACTACAAGATCGGCGAGGTGCACGAGGGCGCGGCCACCATGGACTACATGGTTCAGGAGCAGGAACGCGGCATCACCATCACGTCGGCGGCTACGGCCGTGATGTGGCACGACCATCAGATCAGCCTGATCGACACCCCGGGACACGTGGACTTCACGGCCGAAGTCGAACGCTCGCTGCGCGTGCTCGACGGCGCCATCGCGCTCTTCTGCGCGGTGGGCGGCGTGCAGCCCCAGACCGAGCAGGTGTGGCGCCAGAGCGAGAAGTACGAAGTGCCGAAGCTCTGCATGGTCAACAAGATGGACCGCATCGGCGCAAACTTCTTCAACGTGATCAATGAGATCCGCGAGACGCTGGGCGGCAATCCCGTCATGATGGTTTATCCGATGGGCGCGGGCGAGACGTTCTGCGGCGTGATCGACCTGCTGACCATGAAGGCGCTGACTTTCGATGAAGCATCCAAGGGCGTCAAGGTGATCGAGAGCGAGATTCCCGAAGAGTACCGCGAGGAGTGCGAGCGCCTCCACGTCGAAATGATGGAGAAGGCCGCCGAGCAGGACGACGCGCTGATGAACAAATACTTCGAGACCGGCGCGCTCACGAACGAAGAGATTAAGCAGGGCATCCGCAAGGGTACGATCGCGCGCACGCTGGTCCCCGCGTACTGCGGCACGGCGTTCAAAAACAAAGGCGTGCAAACGCTGCTCGACGGCGTCATCGACTATCTGCCTTCGCCGCTGGACGTCGGCGCGGTGCACGCCGCCGACAATCCGGAGCAGACGCGCAAACCGGACGACAAAGAGCCGTTCGCCGGCTTGGCGTTCAAGATTCTTTCGGACAAGCACATGGGCAAGATCACCTTCGTGCGCATCTATTCGGGCACGCTGAGGGTGGGCGACCCGATCTTCAACAGCACGATGAATGCCGACGCCCGCATCGGGCGCCTCTTCCGCATGCACGCGAACCGCCAGGAGGCCCTCGAAGAGGCGCACGCCGGCGACATCATTGCGGTGGTCGGCCTCTCCAAGACCCGCACTGGCGATACGATCTGCGACCCTCAAAATCCGATCATGCTGGAGTCGATCGAGTTCCCGGCGCCGGTGATCGCAATCGCCATCCGCCCGTCTTCGCGCAACGACAACGAGAAGCTCGGCAACTCGCTGCACTCTCTGGCCCAGGAAGATCCGACCTTCATCGTCAAATACGACCAGGAAACGGGCGAGACGGTCATCTCCGGCATGGGCGAGCTGCACCTCGAGATCATCGTGGACCGTCTGCGCCGCGAATTCAACGTCGAGTGCGAAGTCGGCAAGCCCGAAGTCGCCTACCGCGAAACGATCCGCCACCAGGTCGAGGGCGAGTACAAGCACGTCAAGCAGTCCGGCGGACGCGGCCAATACGCGCACGTCTGCCTGCGCCTCGAGCCGCAGGAGGCCGGCCGCGGCTTCTCGTTCGTCAACGAGGTCAAAGGCGGCGTGATCCCGAACGAGTACATCCCGGCGGTCGAGAAGGGCGTCATCAAGGCCATGGAGAGCGGCCCGTGCGGCGGCTTCCCCGTGGTGGACGTCAAGGTCGTCGTGTACTTCGGCTCGTACCACGAAGTCGACTCGAACGAATTCGCGTTCGTGGAATGCGCGCGCCAGTGCTTCAAAAACCTCTTCCTCAAGGGCAACCCGCAGCTGCTGGAGCCGATCATGAACGTCGAAGTGGCCGTGCCCGAAGAGTACATGGGCACCGCGACCGGATCGATCTGCTCACGCCGCGGACGCGTCGAGGGCATGGACGAGAAAGCGGGCACCAAGCTGGTGCACGGCTTCGTTCCGCTCGGCGAGATGTTCGGCTACTCCAGCGCAATCCGCACGGTGACGCAGGGCCGCGGCACTTTCACCATGGTGTTCGAGCGTTACGAGGGCGTCCCCTTCGAACTCGCAGAGACGATCATCGAGAAGCGCAAAAAAGAAGGCAAAGTGCGCTAAGCGCCTGCCCGCTTCACACGCGAAAAAAGGCCGCCCCGCAACGGGCGGCCTTTTTTGTTCCAAGGGCCCTCACTGCGCGCTGACCTCGATGCGCTTGCGCTGGGCCTTGACCTGCTCCGTCTTCGGCAGCGTCAGCGTCAACACGCCTTTCTTGAACTGGGCCTTGGCGTTCTCGCGGTCCACCCCCTCCGGCAAGGCGAAGGTGCGGCAGAATTGGCCATAGCTCATCTCCGAGACGTGATAGTCGCGCCGTTTTTCCTCGTGCTCGCGCCGCTTCTCGCCCCGGATCGTCAGCGTGTGCCCTTCGAGACTGACCTCGATGTCCTTCTCATCCATCCCCGGCAGCTCCGCCTTGACGCGGAACTCGTCGTCCGATTCCGACACTTCGAAACCGGGCGAGCCCGTCAGCCATTTGGCCTCGCGCCGCATCAGCGGCCCGGAGGGGAACATCTCTTCGAACCCTTCAAAGAAGTCCTCGAACAGGTCGTCCATCCGCCTGTGCAACAGATCGACCGCCTGACTCTTGCGCCGCTCCGGCACCAGGCCTTCGTCTCTCCTTCTCCAAGGTCGCAGATCTTTCATGGCGATCCTCCTTTCTTGAATCCGGTTGCCGCGGCTATGCCGAGCAACCACCTCTACTCAAGCATCAAGGATACCAAACCACCTATAAAAGTTCTTACCTTATTGATATATAGATATTTAAGACCTAACCTTGAGCGCCGCGGACGGCCCCGGATAGAGTCATATTGACGCATATTCCACGACCTCAAAAGAACATTTTGTCACGGGCCTGAGTGCCGGCGTCCGCATCACTCGGGCCGCGTCATCCGGGAGGAGCCGGCGGCGGCAGGTGGCGCTCCACCCAGGCCACGATTTCGCGGCCGACATCGAGCTTGCTCTGCAGCGGCAGCGACCGCGGATCCTCGGCAACCGCGATGAAGGTCACCCGGTTGGTATCCACCGCGAAGCCGGCGTCCGGCCGGGTCACGTCGTTCGCGACGATCAGGTCGAGGCCCTTCGCCTCCAGCTTGCGCTGAGCCTCCGCCAGCGGATCGCCCGTCTCGGCCGCGAACCCCACGAAAAGCCGATGCGCCTTGAGCGGGCGAACCGTCTTCAGGATATCGGGGTTGGGCTCCAATTCGATCACCGGCGCCATGGCCGCCTTCTTGAGCTTGGTCTCGCTCACCTGCCGGGGACGCCAGTCGGCCACGGCGGCCGACATGACCAGCGCATCCTGGTCGGGGAGCAGCCGCCGGATCGCGGCGAGCATGTCGCGCGCGCTCACCACGTCCACGCGGACCACGCCCTGCGGCGTCGCCAGGGAGACGGGGCCGGCGACCAGCGTGACGGCGTGCCCGCGCTCTGCGGCGGCCTGCGCGACCGCGAAACCCATCTTGCCCGTCGAGCGGTTGCTGAGGAAGCGGACCGGGTCGAGGTGCTCGCGCGTGGGGCCCGCGGTGATGAGGATTTTCATGGGTTTTATGTTACACGGTTTACATTGACAATTCAACATGGGGGTTGTGATAATAGCCCGCACAATAAGTCAGTGGCACAGGCGTGGGCCGCGGGCAAGCGCTTTGCAGGGCCACCGCCAACGGGCCGGAAAACAGCGCGGCGCGCATCAGCGTGCGCCGCAACAAGGGAGCAGGGTATGCCGAACACGATGCCGATGGGGACGCGCGTCAAACTGAGCGCGATGATGTTCTTGCAGTTCATGATGTTTGCTGTTTTCTGGGGCGCGCTGGCCACCTATGTGACGAACAACAAGTGGGACGCCATGAAGCCGTGGATCCTCAGCACCATGCCGCTCGGCGCGCTGGCCTCCCCGGTGATCGGCATGATCGCAGACCGCTTCTTCAACAGCGAGAAGGTGCTGGCCTTCTCGAACCTGCTGTGCGGCCTGATGCTCTTCATGGCCGGACGCGCCACGACCGGCACGGAAGTCTTCATCTATCTGCTGATCGCGCTGCTCTTCTACATGCCGACGTGGAGTCTCACCGCGTCGATCGCCATGGCCAACAGCCCGGCCGAGCAGTTCCCCCAGATCCGCGTCTTCGGCTCGATCGGCTGGGTGGCCTCGATGGTGTTCAGCATTGTAGCGCTCAAGGCGTTCGGCGCGAACATCGACGGCACGTCGATTCCCTTCTACTGCGGCGCGGGCGTCGCGGTGATCGGCGCGGCGGTCGCCCTGCTCTGCCCGCCCACGCCGCCCAAGGGCAAGGGCCAGCCGCTCTCGGTGGTCGACGCGCTGGGCCTGCGTGCCGTGTCGCTGATGAAGGACAAGAACTTCGCGATCTTCATGCTGGTCTCGTTCGTGGCGATGATCCCCTTCAACATCCACTTCGCGTTCCTCTCCGACTTCCTCGCGGCCAAGGGCTTCAAGCTGCTGACGGCGACCAACTACATCGGCCAGGCGGCGGAGATGGGCTTCATGCTGCTGGTGACCGTGGCGATGCGCAAGTTCGGCGTGAAGTGGTCCATCGTCGCGGGCCTCGCCGCCATGGTGGTCCGCTACGGGGCCTACTATCTGGGTGCGGGCGACATGCTGCCGGCGATCTACGTGGGCATCCTCGTGCACGGCATCATCTTCGGGTTCTTCATCGTGGGCGGCCAGATCTTCGTGGGCAAATCGGCGCCAGCCGACATGCAGAGCCAGGCGCAGGGCTTCTACGGCCTGATGACCTTCGGCTTCGGCTCCCTCATCGGCACCTTCGCGAACAACGGCCTGATCAACTTCTTCACCAAGCGCAATGCCGCCGGCGTGCTGGAAGGCTCGTGGGACAAGGTGTGGCTGGTGACGCTGGCGTGCTCGCTCGTCCTGCTGGTCGTCATGGCGGTTTTCTTCAACCCGAAGCTTGAGGAAAAGAAAGCTTAGCCATGGCACGTTATCTCCTCGGGGTCGACAACGGCGGCACGATGTCCAAAGCGGCGGTCTTCACGGAAGACGGCCGCGAGCTGTCCGCGTCCGGTCGCAAGGTCGAGATCCTTGAGCCGCACCCCGGGTGGTCGGAACGCGACATGGACGCCATGTGGCGCGGCACCGCCGAAGCCATCCGCGAGGCGGTCGCGGCGTCGGGCGTGGACGCGGCGGAGATCGTTTGCGTCGCCTGCGCCGGCCACGGCAACGGGCTCTACCTGATCGATGCGGACGGCCACCCCGTCCGCAACGGCATCAACTCCATGGACAGCCGCGCGGAGGGCATCATCGCGCAGTGGAGGGCGGAGGGCGTTGACGCGCGCGCCCTGCCCAAGACCGCGCAGTGCATCTGGCCCGCGCAGCCGAACGCCCTGCTGGCGTGGCTGCGCGACCACGAGCCCGAATCCGTCACGCGCGCCTCTGCGGTGCTGATGGCCAAGGACTTCATCCGTTTCATGCTCACCGGCGAGGCGAAGATGGAACTCACGGACATGAGCGGGACGAGTCTCATGAACGTGGTCACCGGCCGCTACGACGACGCGGTGCTGGCGCTCTTCGGCATCCCCGAGATGAAGCGCCTGCTGCCGCCGCTCGTGAAGACGGCGGACCTCTGCGGCGCCGTCACGGCGGCGGCCGCCGCCGCAACCGGTCTCAAAGCCGGCACGCCCGTGGCCGGCGGCATGTTCGACATCGACGCCTGCGGCCTGGCCTCCGGCTGCGTGGACGAGCGCCAATTCGTGATGGTGGCCGGCACGTGGGGCAACAACCAGTACATCGCGCGGCAGCCGCTCGTCGATAAGGGGCTCTTCATGACCTCCTGCTACAGCATGCCGGGCTGGTACCTGATGCTCGAAGGCAGCCCCACAGGCGCCGGCAACCTGGAGTGGTTCATCGGCGAATTCCTCGGCGATAAAAAAGAGCTGCTTCGGCGCGAAGGGCAAGGGTCGGTCTATGCGTGGTCCGATGCGGCCGTCGCCGCGAAGGTTCCGCGGGAAAACGACCCGCTCTTCCTGCCCTTCCTCTATGGCTCGAACGTCGGCTATCCGGCCAAAGCCTGCTTTCTCGGGCTCGAAAGCCGACACACGCGCGAGGACGTGCTGCGCTCGGTTTACGAAGGGTGCATTTTCTCGCACAACACCCACCTGCAGCGGCTCTACGCCTTCCGTTCAAAGCCGGACGTCATCCGGCTGACCGGGGGTGCGGCGCGCAGCACGGTGTGGTCGCAGATGTCGGCGGATATCTTTCAGGTCCCGGTCGAGATCCCCGACGGCACCGAGCTCGGCGCGCTGGGCGCCGCGGTCGCGGCGGCCGTGGCCAGCGGCATCTACCCCTCTTTCGAGACCGCCGTGGCGTCCATGACCCGTGTCGCGAGGCGCCACGAGCCCGACGCCGCGCGCCGCGACATCTACGCGCTGCGGTACGCCAAGTACCTCAAGGCGGTCTCCGCCTTGCGCGAGTATTTCTAAGCGAACGGCACGCGGGCCACGCCCGCAGAAGGAGAAAAGATCATGGAGAACCGCACACAGTGCCCCATCTGCCGTACGACGAACGTCGCGCACACGGGCGCCGGGTCCAACACATCCGAAATCCACTGCCCCAGATGCGGGCGTTTCCAGATCCAGACGCTGGCCGAAACCCAGCTCATGAACAGCCCGCCGGCCTTCCCGCCGCAACACCTGCTTTCAGGCCTTTGCCGGAACACGTGGGAAATCCTGGGCGAGCGGCTGCTGATCACCGTCGACCTGTTCAAATCCTGGGCCGAGCTCGACAAAGCCGCGAAAATCGCCGTGCCGCGCGACACCGACGTGGCCACCAAAAGCGACTACCTACTCCGATATCTCCGCCGCCGCTCGAAGTCGCTCGCCGACGCGGTTCCGCTCACGCCGGCTGAGCTCGCGGTCGGGTTCTGCACCAACAAGAACGAGCTGCTTTTCTGCCTGCGCTACTTGGCCGCCAAAGGCCTCGTCGAGGAAGACACCGTCCAGCGCAAAGGCCAGCAGCAGGGCGGCGGCCTCACGTACAGCCTCACGCCCGCCGGCTGGGCCACGCTCGACACCGCGCGTTCCCCCGCCTCCCCGCCTCTCGCCGCCGTCGCCTTGTCGCTCGACAAAGAGAGCGACACCGTCTGGACGCAAGGCCTGTCGGCGGGCATCCAGACCGCAGGCTATACGGCGGTCCGCCTCGACAGCCGCGAACACGCCAACAAAGTGACCGACGAGCTGATCGTCGACCTGCGCCGCGCCGCGATCGTGGTGGCGGATCTCACCGGCCAGTCGCCGCTCGCCTTTTTCGAGGCGGGCCTCGCCATCGGGCACGGCAAGCCGGTCTTCTGGACCTGCGAAGAAAGCGAGGCGCGTGACAAAAAGCTCTTTCTCGAGACGCGCCAGTACGTGGTCACCACCTGGACGCGCGACAAGCTCGACGATTTCGCGCGCCGTCTAGCGCAGCGCATTGAAGCCGCGATCGGACGTCCGTAAGCCGGAGACTCCGGTTCACTTCTCGGGCCACGCCTCCAGGGCCGCCTCCGCAAAAGCGGCGAGGTCGGGATAGCAAAGCGTGGCGACGCGGTCGAGCGGCGTCGGCTGGGCGTTGACAATCACCAGCTCGCCGCCCGCGCGCACCGTCAACGGCGGAACCGACGCGGCCGGATGCACGGTCAGCGAGGAGCCGAGCACGAGCATCAGGTCGGCCTTCTGCGCCAGCGCCACCGCGCCCTCGAACGCGCGCTCCGGCAGCATCTCCCCGAAAAAAGTGATGTCGGGCTTGTAGGCCTCGCCGCAGTGTTCGCAGCGCGGCACGTCGGTCTTTTCCAACAGGGCGCAGATCGCGGCGAACGTTTTTTCGCGGCCGCAGCCGAAGCAGTGGTGCAGGACCGGCGAGCCGTGCACTTCGTACACCGTCCGCGAACCCGCCTTCTGGTGCAGCATGTCGATATTCTGCGTGATCACGCCTTTGACGAGGCCCGCCCGCTCCAAGCTCGCGACCGCGCGATGGACGGGGCCGGGCCTGAAGCGCTTGAGGCCGTAGACCAGCTCCCGGCAGCCCTTGTAGTACACCGAGGGATCGCGCCGGAACCAGTCGATGTCGAAAATGCGTTCGGCATCCGGCTGTTTGTAGAGGCCCTGCGGGCCGCGGAAATCCGGAATGCCGCAGAGCGTCGACACGCCCGCCCCCGTAAAGACCGCGACACATCGGGCCCGTCCGATTTTTTCGATGACCCGCCGCATGGCCGCCCCCGCTACGCCAGCGACCACGGGCCGCGCATCGCGCGCGTCAGCAGCCGGTTGGCCATGGCGTCGTCCGCGAAGCGTTCCTGCACCGGGTCCCAGTCCAGCCGGCGCTGTAGCTGCATCGCGATGTTGCCGATGTTGCAGAGGTTGGTCGTCTTGTGGCCGATCGCCAGATCCGACACCGGCCGCTCGCGCGACTTCACGCACTCGATCCAGTTGCCGAAGTGGTCGCGGCTCTTGTACAGGTGCGTCTCGCCGTCGCCGATCTGCTCCTTGAGGATGCCCTCGGGGTCGGACTTCAGCTTGCCGCGCGACACGTCGAGCGTGCCCTTGTCGCCGCGGAAAATGATGTTGCCGTCATACACGCCGTCGGTGCGCGTGCGCATCCGCATCGTCACCCCGTTCGCGTAGGTGTAGCGCACGTCCACGCGCGTCGGCGCCGTGAAGAGCCCGCTGCCCGGGAAGACGCCGTGCCCCTCCACCGCCACCGGCCCCGACTCGTCCATGCCCAGCGCCCACTGCGCGATGTCGAGGTAGTGCGCGCCCCAGTTGGTGGTCTGGCCGCCCGCGTAGTCCAGAACGTATCGGAACTGGTAGTGCGTGCGCTGCGAGGTGTAGGGCGCGTACGGCGCCGGCCCCAGCCAGAAGTCGTAGTCCAACCCCTCCGGCACAGCCTCGGGCTTCCACGTGGCGCCCACGTAGCGGTTGTTCGCCGGAATCAGCACGTCGATCTGCTTGACCGTGCCCAGCCGACCGTTGCGGATCAGCTCCGCGGCGCGGTGGAACCCCTCGGACGAGCGCTGCATCGTGCCGGTCTGCCCTACGCGCTTGTGCTTGCGCAGCTCTTCGACCAGCACCCGCCCCTCGCGGACCGTCAGCGTCAGCGGCTTCTCCACGAAGACGTCCTTGCCGTTGCGGATCGCGTCGATCGCCGGGATCGCGTGCCAGCTGTCCGGCGTCGCCACCGTGATCAGGTCGATGTCCTTGGCGCGCGTGACCTCGCGGAAGTCGCCGGTCATGCGGCAGTCCTGCGTGCCGTACTTCTCGTTGATGATCTTGGCCGCGCGCCGCTGGTGGTGGCGGTCGACGTCCGCCACCGCCACGATGCGCACCGTGTCGCGCCCCAGCATCTGCGAAATGTGCGAAAGCCCCATGCCGCCCACGCCCACGCAAGCCACCGTCAGCACCTTGGACGGAGCGTTCTGCCCCAACACCGATGCCGGGATGATCGTCGGAAACGCCGCGGCCGCACCGGCCGCCAGTCCCGCGTTCTTCACAAATCCACGCCGTGTCACATTCATCTCGATATCCTCAATCTGCTGTTTGCGTTTTGCCCGCCTCGCAAAACAGGGCGGGCTTGGGGCCCCGCCCCTACAGGGAACGTTCGCGCATCGCCACCGCGCCGGCGAAACCCGCCGCCTCGCGTCCTTTGACCTGGCCCGCCGCCGCACGCAGTGCGGCGTCCGCCTCGGCCCCCGGCACCTGCTCGATCGCCAGGCGCGTCAGGTGGGCCACCACCTCGTTCCCGCTCGCCAGCTTGTCCTTCAGCGCCGCCACGCTCTTCGGCGAGGCGATCAGCGACAGCAGGCGGCACACGAAACCATACCCGGCTTCCGTGCAGGCCGGATCGACGGCGATCTTGAGCAGCTTCTCCTCAAACCCGGGATACTGCGACGGGTCGGCATCGAGGATCACGCGCTCCACGGTCGAGACCATGGTCCGGTCGTCGCCGTACGCGAGTGTGCCGATCACCTTCCAGGGATCGGCGGTCTCGTTGAACTTCTTGTAGCGCGCGTCCGCCGCCTGCCCCGCCAGCGGATCGCTGGCCGCCCGCTTTCCGTCCGACACCGTTGTCTTTTCGCTCATCAACTCCTCTCCTTCTTCGGTTACACCTGAAATGTGATCGCAATTTTACCACGCTCCGCCCACCCTGGCCACCCGGTTTTCGGCGAGCGTCCGAAAACGCTTTTGGAGAGCGGAGGCATCATCCTCTATTGAACGCGCCCATGCGCACCGCCTCCGCAAAAGCCTCGACCGTTTTGAAAACGTAGTCGGGCTTCACGACGTACAGCTTGGCAAGGTCAGCGGTCGGCGCCCACGCCGCGGCCGCCGCCCGGATGCCGCAGGCGTGAGACGCCGTGATGTCGTAAGGCGAATCCCCCACATAGAGCGCGTCTTCGCGCCGGAGCGGATAGGACGCGAAAATCTCTTCGATGCGCGCCTCTTTGACCGGGCCTTCCGGCCGGCCGGTCTTGACCACGTCGAAAACGTCCGTCATCCCGTATTGCCGGAGCGTGATCGCCAAGCTGCGCGGCCCCTTGCCCGTGACAAGCCCCAAAAAGGCCCCGGCCTTCTTCAGCTCGGCCAGCACCGCGCGGACACCCGGAAATGGCTCAGGCCACCGGGTCTGCAGCCGCGCATAACTTTCCAGGTAACGCGCCACGCCCTCTTCGAACCGGTCCGGCGTCAGCGCCGCGACCGTGCCCTCCTCCGTAGGACCGAACGTGGCCATGATCTCGGCATCGCCCAGCGGCCGCCGCGCGAGCGGCTCCAGCGCCTCGCGGAAAGCCGCCACGCAAAGCGGCAGCGTATTGCCGAGCGTGCCGTCGAAATCGAACAAATAATGCGTCATTAAAGACTCCTATCCGGTCGCCTTTTCCGTGCGGCGCCGCCTGCTTTTCCGGGAGCGCGCGCGGACAAGCCACGCGCGGGCTGCGGCCTCGTCCAGCGGCACGCCGTAACGGAGCGTCTGATAGCTTTCCAGCCATGCCGCCAACTCGTCCCGTCGTGCGCGCGGCAGCTCGAGCCCGGCACGCCGCAGCCACGCGCTCCAGCTTTCGGAATGACGGCGCCGCAAATGCGACGGCACCGATTGCCGCTCGATGCGCCGCATCGCCTGCGCCAGCTCAGCCCTCAGCCGGGCCGCGGACGGAACCGCACGGCGACGCGCGCGCTGCCGCAGCCACCCGAGAAAACCGAAGCCGGCCAGCACAACCGCGCCGGGGATGCTCCAGAGCACGTGCCACAAGAAAAGGAAAAACGTCTCGCCCGCATCGGCGAGCACCTCGAGAAAGTTTGCGCCTCTCAAACCGGCGAGCAAGCGCTTCCACCCGGCGACGAGCCAGTCAAGTGCCCAACGTCCCCGGCCCGTCTGGTTCAACGAGGCGGGACGCCCGTCCGGCGGCGTCGGATCCGCCACCAGCCACCGCCCGGCCCCTTGGTCCCACACCTCGACCCATGCATGGCCTTCGCGTTCGCGGACCACCCAACGCTTCAGCCACGGGTTCCACCCGGTGCACACAAACCCGCCGACCACGCGCGACGGGATGCCGCGGCTTCTGAACATCAGCGCCGCCGCGCTGGCGAACAGCGTGCAGGCCCCCGCTTTGCGCGCCATGAAGTCCACCAGCGGGTCGGGTTCAGACCTCATCCGCACCCCGAGGCGATAGGTGAAGTTCGAGGCGAAATGGTCCTCGACGCGACGGATCGCAGCGGGCAGCGTGGGCGCGGCAGAGAATCCGCCGCAGTCGGACACCCAGTTCGAGACGGCGCCGGACAGCGCCGCCGGCACTTCGAGATAGGCGGGATCCACCCCGCCGTCGGGCAACGGATAGGCGCTCTCGAGCAGGCGTCCGGGAGCGACCGTCAGGTCGTACCGGTCCGGCAGCACGCCGCTCGCCGCGACCGTTCCGTTCGTTTCGGTCTGCGGAGGCGGACCGTCGCACGCCATGGCGACCGCGTTGCCGGGCAGGCAAAAGCCCGACAAAAGCGCCGGCGCGATCACTTCGACGCGCCACGCGGCCGGGGCTACGGCGGCGCCGTGCGGCCGCTCCGGCTGCAGCGCGTATTCGCGCCTTTCGGACTCGGCACCAAACCGCTTTTCGTTCAGCGGAACGGCGGGCTTGATTTCGAGCCACCGTCCGGCACGGTAGCGGACGAAGGACTTTTCGCGTAAATAGCCGGGGAATCTTCCCGCGTCGATCAGCAGGACCACGCGCATGCGTTTCGCGAAGCCGAGCGGGAGCGGCGTCGCCAACAGAAGATCGCCGCCCGGCCGCCGCGACACGCGCTCCGCATACATCACCCAGCCGAACAATGTCTTCTGGAGTTGCTGAGCGCCCCGCTCAACCGGCAGGCGTAATCCAATCGCCATCGCCACGACCGCGATCAGACACAGCGTCCGCCGGCCCAGCTCGCCAGAGCCGGGCGCAAGTCCCTCGTCGGAGCGCAGCGCCGTCAGCCGCTGTGCGAGATCCGCCGCGACCAGCAGCGCGACAAGTCCCCAGATGATCAGCACCGCGTGTCCGTCGGCCGCTCCGGGCGTGCCCGGCATCCGCGCCAGCACAACCATGGCCATGGGCAGCGCGCCCACCGCGACCAGCGTCACCGCGTCGATCGACGAGCGGAAGAAGAGCGCAGTCAACCCCAGCGCGAAGGCCACCGTGGCGATGCGGTCGATCGCCCGGCTCTCCTCGACGGCCTGCTCCGGCGGCACCAGGCGCGTCACGTTGGCCACGAGGCAGGCGACCGTGAGCAGCACCCCGCTCCAGACGACCCAACGCGTCGTCGACGGCAAAGGGCGCGGCCAGGCCACGGCCAGCGCCGACAGACCCGACGCGAGGAGCAGAAGTCCCTGACTCGCCTCCCGGCAATACCACCACGCGCACCACAGCAGAACCAGCGCGCCGCACAGCACGGGCCAGCGGCTGCGAGGCGGGGCCGAAGCCGTCGGGGCACGGGAAAAGAACCATGTGGCCCAGCGGGACTTCATAAGCTGAGCACCTTTCCGTCAAGAACATCGCGGGCCGAGAGGCGGACCACCTCGGCCGGCACGCCGGCGGCGGCGCTGCCGCGCGGCTCCAGCAATACGACCTTCAGCCCGGTCTCGCACGCGCCAAGCTCGCGCACCAGCGCAGCGCGACGCGCGTCCCAGCCCGTCAAGATCAGGCAGACGCTTTGGATTGCGCGGATCTCATCGAACAGGAGCGGCTCCAACCGGTCGAGCGGGTCGTCGCGGCAAGGCTCGATCGCGGCCAGAATATCCAGCACCTCTTCGAGATACCCGACGCGTCCCGCGCTGACGAACCGGAACACCCGCGGCCCAGCCACCAGCAGTTCCAGCACACGGTCGGTCACGGACAGCGCATCGGTGATCGCGGCGGCCAACGACAACGCGGCCTCGACCGGATCTTCGCGCAGGAGGCCGGCACGCAGGCGCCCCAGCGCGCCCCGCTCGCGCGTGTCGATCAGCACAGCCGTGCGGGAGCGCCCTTCGGACTGGAACTCTTTCACCACCGGCACGCCCAGACGCGCCGAGGAGCGCGGGTGCACGTGGCGAAGCGCGTCACCTTCGCGGAACTCGCGGCACCCGTGGAACTCTAACGCCTCGCGCGCCAGTTCGCGGGCGGTGGACAGGTCTTGCCGGTTGCGGTTGCCCAGCGGGATATCAAGCGACGCCAGCCGGGCGTACCGCGGATACACGGAGAGAAATCGCTCCTGCGCCGACGTGCGGCCCCAGCGCCAAAATCCGCAGGGAAAAGCCGAATCGTACCGTAGCGCGGGCAGCGTATAGACGCCCCGCGCCAAGGCATGGCCGGCGGCGGAAACCGTTTCCACCGCGCCCGGCGGCAGGACCGCCAGCCGGGCGCGGTGCCGCCTCAGGCTGAGCCAGTCCGAAAAGACCAGCGTATCGACGGACAAGTCGCGGGCAATGCCCCTCCCCCGGTTGCGGACCGTGTAGCGCGTCTCGAAGCGGCTGCCGCATTCGACGCGCACCGGCATCTGCACCGCGATCTCCAGCCGCGGACACGCGAGCAACCCTGTAGCCATGCAGGAAAAGATCCAGGCCGACACCGCAAAACCCAGCGGCAGAATGCGGCTGTCGAAACCCACCAGCAGCATCAGGGCCGTCGGGCCGGCTCCGACCGCACCGAGCACGAACAGCCGCGGCGTCGTGTGCGCGACCAGCCAGTAGTACGCCCAGCAGACCATCGGGAAACTGCGCGTGAGCCGGGAACGCCGGCCGTGCTGGTAGCCGATCGGCGGATTCCGCAGGCGCTGCCAAAGGTGTACCAGGCGTGTGGGCCGCATGCTCATGCAGGCACCGGTTCCACACGCAACGCCTCGGCGACCACCGTCTCGCCGGTCAGCCCGCCATGGCGCGCCTTTACGTCGATCACGAGCCGGTGCGCCAGCACCGGAACGGCCATCCGCTGAACGTCCTCGGGGCGAACCATGCGCCGACCGGCCAGAAAGGCCGCCGCCTGCGCGCAGCGCCGCAGATCCAGCGACCCGCGCGGGCTCGCGCCCAGCCGCAGCCGCACGTCGCGGCGCGTCCGCCCGACGAGGCGCACGATGTAGTCGAGCACGGAATCTTCGATCTCCACCTCGCGCACCTCGGCCTGCAGGCGGTTGAGCGTGTCCGTGTCCAGCACCGCACGGAGCGCGTCCAGCGGCTGGGAGACCGCCTGGTCGTCGAGCATCCGGCGCTCGTTCGCGGCGTCGGGATAGCCGAGTGACAGACGCAGGCAAAAGCGGTCCAGCTGGGCTTCGGGAAGCGGATAGGTGCCGTTGTATTCGATCGGGTTCTGCGTGGCGAGTACGAGAAACGGACGCGGCAGCGGACGCGTCGCGCCTTCGATGGACACCTGCCGCTCGCCCATGGCTTCGAGCAGGGCCGACTGCGTGCGCGGCGAGGCGCGGTTGATCTCGTCCGCCAACACGATATTGGCGAAGACCGGGCCGGGCCGGAACGTGAAACTGCCGTTGGCGGCGGAGTAGATCATACCGCCCACGATATCGGTCGGCAGCAGGTCCGGCGTGAACTGGACGCGCGAGAAGCTGGCCGACAGCGACACGGCCAGCGCCTTGGCCAGCGTCGTTTTGCCGGTGCCGGGCACGTCCTCGATCAGCACATGGCCGTCCGCCAGCATCGCGACCAGCAGCTGATCGATCGCCTCGCTTTTGCCGCGGATGACCGCCGAAAGATTCTCTTGCAGCCGCGCCAACACCGCGTGAGGCGCCCGTGTCGCATCCAAGCCCATATTCATGCCGCCAGTTTAACTTCCACGCGAATCCCCTGCAAGCGTCATGTGTCAGGCCGCCTCTCCCCCTGAACGTTGAACGCCCGGAAATGAGCGTCATCTTCCCTTCCCGTTAAAACGCCGCCGCCCGCTCACCGCAACTTTTCCGATGACCGCCTATCGATGAAATGGTACTTTTGATTCATGAATATGAACAAACGCGAATTTATCATGGGAACCGGCCTGCTGGGGGCGGCGGGCTGCGTCATGGCCAATCCTCCGGGAGCCATGGGCCAGACCGGCGCGAAAACATCAACCGTCTTCAACGTGCGCGATTTCGGCGCGGCGGGCGACGGCAAAACGCCGGACTCCGCCGCAGTCCAGAAGGCGCTCGACGCGGCCGGCGCGGTCAGCGGCACCGTCTACTTTCCGTCGGGCAAGTACCTCTGCCACGACCTCAAGGCCCAGGCCCACACGACGCTTCTGGCCGAGCCGCAGTGGGGTTACCGGGGCGACGCTGGCGCGATGCTGATCCTCGACTCGGAGGATGCCGACTGCGTGCTCAACATCACGGGCGCTTTCGGCGTGCACCTGCGCGGCCTCTTTCTGCAGGGCAAGCGGACCGCCAAAAAGGCTATCCACGGCATTTTTCTCAACAACCCCGAGAAATACAGCACGCAGGAGGACTCGATCGTGATCGACGACTGCAAGGTCGAGCGCTTCTCGGGGCACGGCGTGCACCTGCTGCGCATCTGGCTCTTCATCATCCGCCACAGCATCATGCAGGACAACAAGGGCTGCGGCATCCAGATCACGGGCTGGGACGGCTTCGTGACCGACAACCAGCTCTCCGGCAACGGCAGCCACGGCTTCGGCTGCGAGGGCGTGGGCTCGACCGTCATGTTCACCGCCAACCGCGTGGAGTGGAACCGGGGCTACGGACTGTACCTCTGCGGCGGCGACACGTGGAACGTCACCGGCAACTGCTTCGACCGCAACTGGGGCGCGGGCGTTTGCGCGCTCAACATGCGCACGACCACGATCACCGGCAACATCTTCCGGCGCTGCGGCAAAGACAGCAACCTGCTGGCCGAGGGCGAGCGCTCCTGCCAAGTCCGGCTGGAAGAATGCAGCGGCTTCACCTTCGTCGCGAACGCCTGCCTCGCGGGCCGCGACGACGGCGGCAAGGGCAAGTATACCCCGCAGGTCGGCTTCATCCTGCGCAATCTCAGCTTCAGCGTGATCTCGTCCAATACACTTTTCCAAGGTTACATGGAAGAAATGGTCTCAGACCTCGGCGGGCACGGGAAGGATTACGTCTTCGTCAACAACGTCGGCTGCCCGATGAAATGAGGCCTGCCGCCAAGCGGTTACGCGCGCGCACCAGCGCGCGGCTCACCGCTCGCTCGGCACCCACCGGCCTTCGACGACGGACGCCTCCCCGTCGCCGGGCCAAGGGGGCATCGTCACGGCGACCGCCGCGAGTGCATCCGGGCCGAACGACCTGAACTGGAAGCGCGCGCCCAAGGGGATCGTCAGGCAATCGCCCGGAGCCAAGGCGACCGTCTCTTCGCGTCCGCCCTGCTCGCGCCACATCTCGCCGCGCCCCCCGACAATGTACCAAATCTCTTCGACGGTCCTGTGGACCACGGCAAGGGAGACGCGGCCCGGCGCCAGTTCGAAATGCGCCATCGTGCCGCCGTCCAATCCCAACAGCACCCGCACATCGGAACCGTCCGGAGCCACGACATCCGGCCGCGCCGGCAGCCGCTTGGTCTGAAACATCGCATGCCCCTTTCCTGAAATTTCATGTTGCTCGTGAACAGATGTGAGGTCTCCGCTGCCGGCGCGCTCACCGCACGGAAATCAACGTGCCCGCCCCTTCGCTGCACAGCACGTTGAGCACGCCTGTGCCGGTGAAGAGAGCGCTCTTGTACTGGGCCGAGGAAGACGAGGAACCGTAACTGCCGACCGGCAGGCCCCCCGTCCACGTTTTTTCGGCGGCGAAAAGCGCCCCGGCGAAAAAGCAACACACGCCCATGAACACAACGCTGAATGTTCTCACCGCCTATCTCCTCTCGAATCGTCCGCCTTTTTAAGGAAGCTCCGCGGACCACCGCGTTCTGGAACCGGCTACTGTAAAGAGAACAACGTTCCCGCGCAATCATGCAGGACCCGCAACGTGCCGCTGCCCGAAAAGTGCGTGTTGTCGATGTAGCTGGCCCCGCTGCCCGTTGCGCCGTAGGTTCCCGCGCGCTGCATCTTGTCGCCGTAGAACAACCAGCCGACCTTCTCTTCCGCCCCGCTGGCGAGATTGATCTTCGCCGTGCTCGCGCCTGCCGCAGGCATCGTCACCGTGGCCGAGTCGGCGATCGCGACCGCGTTGGACAGCAGCAACGTCCCCGTTCCGCCCACGGCGATGCGGGTGCTGTTCGGGCCGAACGCGCCTTTGTTCGCCACCGTCAGCGTGCCGTTGCTCACGGCGAACCCGCCCGACGTCGTGATGAACGCGTTGGTCAGCGTCAAATTGCCGCTTCCGAGTTTGACGATGCTCACCGCGCCGGTGATGGTGCCGTTGAACAGCGTGTCGGATGACTGGCTGACCGTAAACGTCGCGGGTGCCACGCTGTAAAGGATGCGCGGATCCGAGTTGTCGCGACCGCTCCGCCACGCGCCGACGAGCTGATCGTTGCCATTGAGGTTCAGCACCGAATAGCCGTGGCTGCCGTCGCCCTGAATCAGCGTCAGCGCCGGCGACCAGGCGTTGGGCACGTCGGTGCGGTTAAAGTAACCGCAGGCCGTGAAGGTGGTGAACGTGTTTCCGGCGACCCCGAAAATGATTCCGCCGTCGTACGAATGGCAGGTGAGATTGCCCGTCGTGATCGGCTTTTCGGTGAATCGGATGCCGCGGTTGCCACTCACCGTGCAGACCAGCGAACTCCCGTCGACGCCGCCTTTGACCTCCAGCCAGGCGCCGGAGCCGCTGCTCAAACGCGCGCCGTTCGAGGTGATCCGGCCGCTCAAGATGTTGCTGCCCGTATTGCTGCGGATCGTACCGGCCCAGCTCAACGCCTCATCGCCCGTCATGCTGATCGGCTCGTCGATGGTCAGCCCGCCGCCGACGTCTCCGTCGATGCGGATATAGCCGCCGTTCTCGATGACCGTCTTGCCGGCCGTGCCGCCCAGCGCATTGGCGTGCTTGACGACGAGGCAGCTGTTCGTCTTGATCGTTGTGATCCCGCCATAAGAATTGTTTCCGGCGAGCATCAAACAACCGTTCCCGCTCAGGGTCAATCCCCGCGCCTGTCCCCCGTCGGAGATTGCCCCCGTCACATTCAGGGTCGTGCCGCCCGCGCCGCTGTTGGTGACGGACCAGAACTGTTCATCGCCGAAAACGAGACCGGAGGCGAACGTGTAGGTGCGCGACGTCGCGCTCGGCACGGCCGCCAACAACCCGCAGATACCGTTGGTGACAATCCCCGCGCCCGCGGCCACCGTGAAATCGGAGCCCGCGTTGAAAACCATCCGGTTGAAACCCGTGGCCGTATCGACCACGGCGGTAAGCCCGCCGTCGGCGAACGATACCGTGCGGTAGCCATCTGAGCCGGGCACCGCGTCGCCGACCCAGTTGGCCGCCGTGCTCATGTTCTGGTCCAGACCCCCGCCGTCCCAGCGGAAGGACACCGCACCGGTCGGCCCGGCCGCGACGCTGAGCTTGCCGTCGCCGCTGAAATAAGCGTCGTTCACGTGGTCGGCTCCGCTCGTGGAGGAACCCCACGTGCCGCTGGGCTGGGCGTCGCCGTCCAGAAAGAGTCGGCCGACCGTCTCGGTCACCCCCGACGCGAGCTTGACCTTCGCGCCCGCCGCCACGACCAAGAACACGTCGTCGGGCAGGGCCGCGCTGTTGCGCAGCTCAAGCGTGCCGCCGTTGATCCGGATGCGCGAGGACGCCCCGAAACCGCCGTTCTCAGCCACGGCCAGGGTGCCTGCGTTCACGGTGATGTCGCCCGTCGTCGTCGACGTCACATTCGAGAAGGTGAGCGTGCCGCCGCCATTCTTGACGAGGCGGACGGCGCCGGCCAGCGCGCCCGCATAGACGGAGTTGCCAGACTGGTTGACCGTCAGCGTGGCGGGCACGGCGCTGGTCACCGCCCGGTAACCGGGATTGGCGAAGTTGTCCGTCTTGAGCAACGCCGTCGTCTGGTCGAACCCGTTCATGTTGAGCAGCGCGTCCTTATCCCAGCTGCCGCCGACCGTCAGCATGGCGGTCGGGCAGAGCGCGTCGGCCACGTCGGTGCGGACTTTGTTCTGGCTGACGATCAGGAGGTTCCCATAGGTGTTGCCCGGCACCGCGAGAACGACCGTGCCCGAATACTCCGACTGGATGGTCTGCGTTCCCAGCTGGAGCGGCTTGTCTTTGACGATGATCGTGGAGCCCGACTGGGGATTGAAGCCCAGATTGCCTCCCCCAGAAACAAGCTGCACGCCGCCCGCAAGGACCAACGTCTTGGCCCCAGATTCCGTGCGGATGCGGAGATTGCCCTCTTTCGTGATCAGACTGCGGACCGTATTTGAGCCCGTATCGCTGATCAGGCTGGAATTGTACTGCACGGGCACCGGCTTGTCGTTCTTGAAGAAGAGCGGCTCGTTGATTTCGATGGAACCGCTCAGCTTGAGCGTGGCGTCCGTGTTGCTGAAAACCCGCGTGCCGGAGTTCGTGCTCCCCAAAGCCGACGAGTGGGTGATCAACAGCGTGCCGTTGCTGACGGTCGTAAAGCCCTCGTAGGCGTTGTTTCCGGAGAGCGTCAGAGTGTTGGTGACGCAGGTGTTCAGGCCGCCGGGGCCGCTCAGGACACCGCTGACCGTGACCGCGGCGTTGCTGCCGAAGATCGTGCGGGTGCCGCTCAGCGTCAGCGGCAGACCGATCGTCTTTGCGCCGGTGGACAGGTTGGAGATGTTGCCGGCAAGCGTGATTGCGTTCCCGCCGAGCGTGTACGCGCCCGCGCTGTTGAGGAAGGTGATGCCGGAAAACGCGGTGCCCGCGGTGAAATCGTTGGTGGCGGCCAGCCGCGACGTCGCGCCGAAAAAGAGCGCGTCGCCCGCGCTGGGCGCCGTAGCGTCGCCGTCCCAGTTTGCCGGCGTTCCCCAATGCGCGTTACTTCCGCCGCCGTCCCACGTGCGGTCAGCCGCGTGGACCGCAGAAACGAAACACATCACAACAAACCAACTGGAGACAGCATGGACGACTCTCGCTTGCATACACATTTTCCTCGCTCGGATCTGCCTGCGGGCTCGACCCCGTTCACAACACACACCACCAAAAACGAAATCCGCTTTAGTTCTTGGCGTCAATTATGCAGGGAACGGCAGTTGAGCGTCAACCGCCAATCACCTTTCTTTTCCTTCGGATGTGGATTCAACAACGTTGAGTCACATCCCGCTCCGCTGGCGGCCTCGCGGCTCAGGTAAAGAAGAACCGGATCAGGTGGAAGTAGATCGGCGCGGAGAAGCAGATCGAATCGATCCGGTCCATCACGCCGCCGTGGCCGGGGATCAGGTGGCCGAAGTCCTTCACGCCGCGGTCGCGCTTGACCGCCGACATCGCCAGCCCGCCCGCGAAGCCGAACAGCGTCACCGTCAGCGCGATGCAGGCGGTCTGCCACGGGTTGAACGGGGTGGCCCACCAGAGGCCTGTTCCGAGCAGCGTCGCCGTCAGGACGCCGCCGACGAAGCCCTCCCACGTCTTGTTGGGGCTCACCGTCGGCGCGATCTTGCGCTTGCCGAAGAGCTTGCCGAACACATACTGGAACACGTCGCTGAGCTGCGTGACCGTCATCAGGAAGAACAGGAGGTTGGCCCCCTCGCCCTCGAAGCCCGGGATCGACAGGGTCAGCAGCGCCGGGGCATGGCTGACGCAGAAGACGCACACCATGAGCCCCCACTGGATCTCGGACGCGCGCTCCAGAAACTGCTCGCAGTCACCGGACAGGGCGCTGCGGATCGGGACAAACAGAAAGGCGTAGACGGGGATCATGATGCTGAACAGGCCGTACCACTCGATGTAGATGAGGTAGTACTGGAGCGGAATGATGATGAAGAACGACCAGAAGAGCGTGTAGTGGTCGCCGCGGTGGGTCGGCGCGAGCGTGACGAACTCGCGGAACGCCCAGAACGAGATGAAGCCGAAGAGCAGGATCGAGCCGAGCTTGCCCATCGCCAGCGCCAGCGCGAAGATCGCCACCATCCCCCACCACGCGCGGATCCGCGCGTTCATGTTCTCCACCGTCTTGCGCGACGCGTCGGACATCGGGCGGCGGGCCATCACGGCGCCGACGACCGACGCCAGCACCAGCAGCGCCACGACCCCGCCCAGGAGCCACAGCGTCGTCGCAGAGAGTCTGACCACATTGTTCATGCGTGCCTCAATTCGTTCACCGCATTGCGCGCCCGTTCGAGAAACGCGCGCTTCGGCTCGTTCTCGGCGAGCCGGATCGGCGCGCCGAAGGTGATGCAGGAGAGCAGCGGCACGGGCAGGATCTCCCCGCGCGGCAGTATCCGGTTCATGTTGTCGATGTACACCGGCACGCACTCGATGTCCGGCCGCTTGCGGCACAGGTGGTACAGCCCGCTCTTGAACTCGCCCGCGTCGCCGCCGTTTTTCCGTCCCCCTTCCGGGAAGAGGATGAGCGAGGCGTGCGCGTCGAGGGCCTCCAGAATCGGGACCAGCGGATTGTTCCGCACCGACACGTTGTGCCGGTCGATCAGTACGCAGTGGAACACGCTGCGGGCCAGATACCGCCGCACGGGGGTCGCCATCCAGTAATCGGCGGCCGCCACCGGCCGGGTGTCCTTACGGGCTTTGGGCGGCAGCGCCGCCCACATGACCACGCCGTCGAAATGGCTGGTGTGGTTGGCGAAATAGATCCGCTGGCGCGGGACGGGCTCGCAGCCGAGCCAGCGGATGTTGGCGCCGGTGATGAACCGCGTCAGCCAGGTGATCAGGAGCGCCGTCATTTTGCCCTCATTTCCGTCGCGATCAGGCGCAGGCGCCGCGCCACCGTCGCCGCGCTGCCGAGCACGACCACCAGCAGCGCGGCGGGCATCGCCCAGCACGTGCCTGTCAGCGCCCCTTCGGCGAGGGCCAGCACGCTGCCGAGGCACACCACTTCCATGCGGTGCTGTTTGGCCATGGGACCGCAGAAGGGCTGCGTCGCGCCGACCGCGCCGCCCAGGGCGCGCACATAGGCGGTCAGCACCGCCAGCAGCGCCGCCGCCCACCCCAGCGTGGGGCCATAGGGTCCGGCCGCGTATCCTGCCCCCACCAGCACCAAGACATCCGACAGCCGGTCGGGAAACTCGTTGAAGAGCGGCCCGGTTTTCGTCCCCAAGCCCCCCTCGACGGCCACCAGGCCGTCGATGAGGTTGCACAGGAGCCGGAGCTGGATTCCGGCGACTGCCGCGAGACACAGCCCCGCGCGGCCCATCCAGGGGAGGACCTGCGACGTCGCGGCCAAGGAAACGCCGGCGAGGGCGGCCAGCACCACGCTCGCCACCGAGATCGCATTGGGGCGCACCCCCCACGCCGTGAACCGGCGCGCCAAAGCCGCCGCCCACCAGGCGTCCCGCGCCTTGACCGGCCGCCGGTCCAACGCTTGCGTGGCCCCCTCTGCTTGATGACTCATGGTCCTCCTTCCGCCTCTGGATCGGTGCCCTTCAGCGCGCGCCCAGCAGCATCCGGATTTTTTCCGAGAGCTGGCGTCTGCTGAACGGCTTCGCTAGGAAGGGCCGGTCATCGTCGAGCACCCCGTGCCGCTCGATCACCGCAGCCGTATAGCCTGACGTGAACAGGACTTTCACGCCAGGGCAGAGCGCCTTGACCCGCGCCTCCAGATCACAACCGTTCATCCCGGGCATCACCACGTCGGACATCAGTACGCGAAGTTCTCCGGCATGCTTTTGCGCCAGAGCCAACGCCTCTTCCGGCGTGCCGGCTGTCAGCACGTTGAAACCGTCCTTTCGCAGCATCGCCGCCGTCAGAGCCAGAAGCGACGCATCGTCCTCGGCCACCAGAATCGTTTCGCCGTTGCCCTTGAGTTCGGGAATCCCATCGACGCACGGGTCCGAGTCTTTCTCCTCGCCTTCGAACCGCGGCAGATAGATCCGGAACGTGGTCCCTTTCCCAAGTTCGCTGTAAACGTTGATTCCTCCGCCGTTCTGCTTGACAATCCCATAGACCGTCGCCAAGCCCAGGCCCGTGCCCTTCCCTTTTGGCTTGGTGGTGAAAAACGGCTCGAAGATGCGCGCCTGCGTGTGCTTGTCCATGCCGCTGCCGTTGTCGCTGACCGCGAGCACCACATAGTCGCCGGGCTGGAACCCCATATGGTCCCGACAATAGCTCTCGTCCACCGTCACCTGATCGGTTTCGATCGTGACACGTCCCACATCGGCGATCGCGTCGCGGGCGTTCACACAGAGGTTGGCCAAGAGCTGGTCGACCTGCGAGGGATCCATCTGGACCGGCCAGAGCTCGCGCCGAGGGAGCCACGCCAACTCAATGTCTTCTCCGATCAGGCGCCGGATCATCTTCAGCATGTTCTCAACCGTCTCATTCAAGTTGAGCACCCGGGGTTCGATCCGCTGCTTTCTCGCAAAAGCCAGCAGCTGCTGCGTCAGGTTGGCGGCCCGCCGGCCCGCCTCGCGCACCTGCACCAGATCGACACTCTGCGGGTGGTCCGGCCCCAACTGCTCCAACGCGAGTTCTGTGTACCCCAGGATCACCCCCAGCATGTTGTTGAAGTCGTGGGCGACCCCGCCCGCAAGCCGGCCCACCGACTCCATTTTCTGCGCCTGCACCAGCTGTTCCTGCAACTTCTCGCGCTCTTCCTCCGCCTTCTTCCGCTGCGAGATGTCCTCGCAGATCGCCACGCTGCGAAGCGTCCGGCCCGACGCGTCGCGGATGAACGAGGCGCTCACCCGCACCCAGATGACGGAGCCGTCTTTGCGCACGTAGCGCTTCTCGTTGCTGTAGCCGGCGCTGTCGCCATCCACGGCGCGCTTGAACAGCTCCCAGTCCTGCGGCCGGTCCTCCGCATAGGTCAGATCCCTGAAGTTCATGCGATACAGCTCGTCGGCCGAATAGCCGGTGATCTCGCGGTATTTCTCGTTGAACCGGAGCATGCTGCCGTCGCACGGATCGACCTGGACGATGCCGACCGCGACGACCTGGAAGATGGCCCTGAACTGCGGCTCGCTGGCGCGCAGCGCCTCTTCGGCGCGCTTGCGCTCGGTGATGTCGACGCACGTCCCGATGATGCGCTGGACGTGGCCAGACGCATCGCAGGACACGGCCTTGCCCCGCGCCAGCACCCAGCGCCAGCTCCCGTCCTGGGCCTTGATGCGGTACTCTGCGGCAAACATGCGGCTGCGGTCTTCGAGGCAGGCCTGCCGGGACTCCGTCAGCCGGCCGAGGTCGTCCGGGTGGACCAGCGGCAGCCACGCGTCCGCCGTGCAGGGGAACGCGTCGGCCGCGTAGCCCAGCATCCGCCAGAACACGGGGTTGTAGTAAACCTCGCCGGTGAGGACGTTCAAGTCCCAGAGGCCTTCATTGGTCGCCTCCATGGCTTCGCGGAACCGTTCGGCGTGCTGCCGGGAAGAGGCCTCGAAGCGGTCCTTGATCCGTCCTGCATGAAAGACCAGAACGCAGAGCACACCCAGAAAGAGGATGGCCGCGCCGATCGAGGTCCGAACATGCGCGTCCATATGGTCCGCGTGCTCCTGAAGATGGGTCTGTGTGTCGCGGTCCACCGCCCGAGCTTGCTCATCCAACGCTTTGAACGCGAGCCGGAGCTCGACCGTCTGCGCCGCGCGGTCGCCGCCGCTCTTCCACCGGTCGAGCCGTTCCTGGAAGATCGCGGATGCCCTGCGGAACTCATCCGCCGACGCGTCCCCTTGCAGATGCGTCAGCGACTGCTCGAAAGAGCGGATCGCCTGCGCCAACAGCGCCCGGCCGTCGGCCTGGCTGAAGGCCGTGTCAGACGCTCCGGCCAGACTGAGGTGTACGAACCCTTTGTAGAGATCCAACCGCGCCTGCCTGAAATCGTCCATGCTTTCCATCGCGCTCTGCAGCGCGCGTTTTTCATTCACGTGTGTCGTCACCACGGCCACGAACGTCAGGACGGAGAGCAGCAGGGCGCAGAGGATCCAGACCCAAGACTTATGAAGAAACCGAACCTTTTGCCGAATCCGGACGGTGTCGTGTTCCCCTGTCATTCGGACTCCTCTCTGCAGCCCGCAGGCGGCACCGGCACATCCGCCGCCGTCAAGCCGAAGCGGGCGATCAGCGACTGATGCTCCGGCGTCGAGAGAAAGCCCGACAGGGCGCGATCCCAGGCCGTCCTCAGCCGTCGGTCCCGCTTGCGGAAAGCGAAGGCCGCATACCCGATCTCTCGCTCCGCCAAGGGCTCGAAGGGCTGCGCCCACTCGATGTCCTTGAGTTCCCCCTGTTTCGCCATCCACTTCACGGAGGGCAACGACAGGGGCAGCGCGTCCGCCACGCCCGCCACGACGGCCGCCTTGCCCGTCAGCGCATCGGGAACGCCCACCAGCCGACGGGCCTCAACCCCCGAGCGGATCAACCGCTGCTCCTCGATCGACCCCGACAGAACGGCAAGGCGGACGGCTCCGTTCGTAACGAGTTGCCGCTCCGCATGCAAATTCAAAGGATTGCCTTTCGCGACCAGCAGGCCGGAACAGACCTGAAGCGTCGGGAGAGAAAAGCAGACCCGGCGGGCGCGCTCGGGCGTCCTGAACAGGCCAGCGGCAATCACGTCGATGTGGCCGGCTTCAAGCTCGTCGATCAGCGCGCCGAATTCCATCCCGCGCCAGTCGACGCGGGCGATGCCGAGCCGCGCGGCCATCCGGGCGGCGATTTCGGGCGACTCGCCCGTCACCTCGCCGACGGACGTCAGAAACGCATAAGGAGCCTCTACCGCGTATCCGACGCGAACACTCCCCTGCCGCTGCAACCGGGATAACGAGGCGTCCAGGTCCAAAACAAGCCAAACGCACGTGAAAACGGCGGCGCCGCAAAACGCCGCTCCAACGACCAGCGAAACCTTACGCGTGCTGTCTGCCCGATTGCCCACCACGCCGCTCCTTTCGCCTGAATCGACAAGGCTCGTCGCCCAATCGGATCCACACAAGAAAAACAGGTGCACCTCCGGCTCACTTTAGAATTGACTTTTACATACTCTTAGTCCCAAATCAAGCGCTTTTCTCAAAACGGCCTGAAAAAAAAGGGCCTGTGGCGTCCGATGACGCACAGGCCCCCATCACTCATCCCACGGCAAGGCAGGGACTACTTGTCGCTCAGCGCCGCCACGCCGGGCAGCTCTTTGCCTTCGAGAAACTCGAGGGAGGCGCCGCCGCCGGTGGAGATGTGGGTCATCTTGTCTGCCAGGCCGCTCTTGTTGACCGCGCTCACGCTGTCGCCGCCGCCGATGATCGAAACCGAACCGCTCTCGGCCACGGCTTTGCAGACACCCGTGGTGCCGCCCGCGAACTTCGGCATCTCGAAGCAGCCCATGGGGCCGTTCCACACGACCGTCTTGGCGCCCTTGATCGCCGCCGCATACAGCTCGGTGGTCTTGGGGCCGATGTCCAGCGCCATCCAGCCGTCCGGGATCTCGTTGCCGACCACCTGCGTGTTGGCGTCGTTCGAGAAGGCGTCGGCCGCGACGTTGTCGACCGGCAGCAGCAGCGTCTTGCCGTTGGCCTTGGCCTTGGCGATCATCTCCTTGGCATACTCGAGCTGGTCGAGCTCGCACAGCGACTTGCCGACGTTGTGCCCCATCGCCTTGAGGAAAGTGTAGGCCATGCCGCCGCCGATGATCAGCGTGTCGGTCTTGTCGAGCAGGTTGTTCACCACCGCGAGCTTGTCCGAGACCTTGGCGCCGCCGAGGATGGCGACGAACGGGCGGGTCGGCTTCTCGACCGCGTTGCCCAGATACTCGATCTCCTTCTCCATCAGGAAGCCGGCGACGCTCTCTTTGACGAACTTGCAGATCACGGCCGTGGAGGCGTGGGCGCGGTGGGCGGTGCCGAAGGCGTCGTTGCAGTAGAGGTCGCCGTAGGAGGCGAGCTTCTTGGCCAGCTCTTCGCGCTTCGCCTTCAGCTCGGCCTTCTTTGCCTTCAGCTCCTCGTCGCTCATGCCCTCGGCCGGCTTGACCTTGCCGTCCTCGGCCTTGTAGAAGCGGGTGTTCTCGAGCATCACGATGCCGCCCGGCTGGAGCGCCGCGACTTCGGCGTCGGCGTTCGCGCAGTCGGCCGCGAAGGTCACCGGCTTACCCAGCATCTTGGCGAGGTACTCGGCCACCGGCTTCAGCGAAAACTCAGCCTCGTAGCCCTTGCCTTTCGGACGGCCGAGGTGGCTCATCAGCACCACGCTGCCGCCGTTGTCGAGGACGTACTTGATCGAGGGCAGGGCGCCCTTGACGCGGGTGTCGTCCGTGATTTTGCCTTCTTTGATCGGCACGTTGAAATCGACGCGCATCACGACGCGCTTGCCCTTCAGGTCCACATCGCGCAGAGTCTTCTTGTTCATGGTTGGCTTATCCTCTTAGGGGGTTGAAAAAGAGGTATTTAATTTAGCACATCCTGCTCGGAAAAGTAAAACCGGACTTTTTCCGGCAACGGGACGAACTGGGGGAGACGCTGAACAGGCTCGACGCCTTCAAAGAACGCCGTTCACGCGGGCACGCCAGTAGGCGGCGGCCATGTGCGAGGCGTTGAACACGCCGGAGCGGGTGAGCGGACGCTCGAGACCGCGCAACAGATACGCGCGTTCGTCAGCCGAATACGCCCATCCCGGCGCCATCAGCTGGGCGAGGGCGATTTCCCCGTCCACGCAAAGACCGTAATATTTCTTTTCCGGATGCGCCATCATGTCCATCGCCCGTTCGTCCGCCATGCGCGCCGCATACCGGGCCGCGTCTTCCATCCGCGCCCGGCGGACGGGATTCCGCTCGATGCCGAGCAGAACCTCCAGCGACGTGTTCATCTGCAGCAACGAATATGTGGGCATGACGCCCGCCCATGTTTTCGTCGGTTTGTCTTCGATCGTGAGCGTGATGTCCAACGCTTCGTCAATGTACTTTTCGTACAGATCGCGCCACTTCACGTCGCCGGACATTTTCCACGCCACCGCGTAGATCATCGGCAGGCGCGCCGCTTCGTGAGGGTATACTTTCGGTCCCCACATCGTGCAGATGCCGCGCGGATCTTTCGAGCCGTCCGCCTGCAGGAAGTTGTATTCGTTTTCCGGCGTCACGTTGCGGAGCATGAGACCGGCCACCTCCACGCACAGTTTGGCGAAATCGGCCTTCGTCTCCGTATCCGCCCAATCGTTGGTGCTGTACCGCCAGAGCCCGTGCACCCAATGCGTCACCTGGTCGCGCGAGGAAAGCGCGCAGATCGACTTGCCGTCTTCCGCGCAGAGGCCGCGCGCCACGAAACCCTTGTAGCCGTGGCTCCGGGCGAGATTGAGCAGGCCGAACGCGACTTTCTTCGCGTCGTCTTTCACCGCGGGGGCCTTCGTCACCGCGTATTGGTCGCAGAGCATCGAAAGCGATACGCCCGACACGATGGCGCAGTCTCCGATGCCGCGGCCATAGCCGTGCGGACACCCCTTGTACCACTTGAGCAGACCGTTCGCAAAATCCTTAGCCGGCTGGACTTTCTCCGCGGGGCACCCGTACAGCATCCCCGTCCCCGGATGCCACGTCGACATCATCCACGCCCAGCCGTCTTCAACGTTCTTCTGAACCGCCACCGTCACGGCCTTCCGCTCAGGAACCGGACCGGTATCCGCAGCCATCGTACACGCCGCCGCGCAGACGGCCGCCGTCATCAAAAGGTTTTTCATACGTTTCTCTTCACAGGACGAAGATTGCGGTGCCTTTCCGCACCACGTAGAGGAGGCCAGAGCCGGTGAAAAACGCGTACTCGTGGTCCGCGCCGGACCCGACCGCGCCGTAGGTGCCGCCGTCGGTCTTCGTCCCGTCCACCAAAATCGCGGTGCACTTGATCCGGCCCGTGTAGTCGAGGTTGACCGTCGACCCGCTCGAAATATTCCAGAGCGCCTTCGGCTTCCCGAGTTCCCCGCGGCTCTGGTCGCCGAACGCGTTGGCGTTTTTCAGGGTGAGCGAACCGCCCGAAACGATCACGTTCGTGCAGTTAGGCCAAGAGCCGTTCGCGCAGAACATGAGGTCGCCGCCGGCCACCTGAACGGCACCCGTGGACGTGCTCATGACGTCCACTGCGAACGGGTACTCGCCCGTCTTGTAGAGCGAGACGTTGCCCGCGAACACCGTGGTGTTCGTGCGGCCGTTCCCGCCGTAGTCGACGTTGAAGTTGGAGGTGAGCGAGAGCCGCCATTGCGCCGGCTCGTCGCTCTTCACCGTGCCGGAACCCGCAAACGCGAGCAGCGTCTGCGCGGTGCCGTGGAGGTCCACCGTTGCGGGCGACGCCAGCACGAGGCGCGTGGCGCTCTGCCAGGCGTTGTTCACGTAGGCGTTCACCGTGCCGCCACGCCATTCCGTCCAGAACGTATTGCTGATGCGGCACCAGGAAACGTAGAGGTCGAGGGTAGGGTTGTTGCCGGAGTTGATAATGATGTTGCCGCCGCCCGTCAGGTTGATGGGATTCTCCCGGATTTCGATGCGCCCGGTGCCGTTGAGGTAGAGGTAGCACCCGCCGCCGCCCGCAAGCTGGAGACCGCCGCGGTAGACGGCCGTGGCGCCCGCTCCGGCGGAGATGGTCATGTTGCCGTCGGCGGAGACCTTGCCTCGGAACTCCGCGGTGGTGCCCGCGGGGTAGGTGTACGTGATGCCGTCGTCGGCCAGCTGGTACGTGCCCGCGAGCGGACGCTCGTTCGTGCAGGCCGTGAACGTGAAGTTCACGCAGTCGCTCGCGTAGGCGACCGGCACCGTGCCCGCGCCGAGGGCATTCAGGCCCGTGATGTTGTAAGTGCCCTTCGCCGTTCCGCCCGCGAGCGTGAGCGCGGCCGCGTAGTCCGTGGCGGTACCGAGGTTAACCGTCCCGCCGTTGGCGATCGTGAGCGCGCCCGCCCCCGATATGGGCGCATTGAGGTTCAGTGTTCCTTTCGCACCCACGCTCCAGGTCTGCCCGGCCATGAGTTCGAGCGGCCACCCCACCGTGTAGGCCGTCGCGGACGCGGCATCCGCGATGGTCATGCCGGAGGCCCCGAGTTTCGCGGGCGAAGCGCCGGACGCCGCCTCGAACGTGAACCCGTTCTGGAGGGCAAAACCCGCGAAGATCGGCGGAACGTTGGTGACGGGCAAGAGCGCCGAGGTGCCGGACGTCGCGAACGTGGCGAAGAGCTCGCCACGCACGAAATCGGGCAATCCTTCTGCCCAGTTCGCGGCCGTGTAGACCGAGGTGTCGCCCGCGCCGCCGCCCACCCACGCGGCGGTATCCGAAGGGCCCGTCTGCACCGTCACGGAACCGCCGCCCGTGAGCCACGTCGCCGTGCGCGTGCCGTCCGCACCGTCCGCCGTATACGTGCCTTGTTTGAGCGGGGCGCCGCCGAGCGTGCCGCTCGCGAACGCGAGCGTGACGCCTTCCGCGACGTACATCTTCGCCGTGTCGCCGCCGAGCGTGAGCGTCTTCGCAAAGAAACCGGAACCGGAATCCGCCTCCACGCGGAACTCGGCCCCGGTCGAGACGGATAGCGATGCGAGCGCCGTGAAGGACGCGCCCGTGACGAGTTTCACGACGCCTTTCACCACGTCCACGCGGCCCGTGGTGGCCGAAACGGCGTTCGAACAGACGAACACGTAGGAGTCCGCACCCGGATTCCACTTGAAGCCGGCACCGCGGTACCACGTGCCGGAGAACACCATCGGGTTCATGGGGGGCGTGCCGGTGAAAACGATCTGCTTGTCGTAGTCGGACGTGACGCCGTGCGTCGTGTTCGCCACGCCGTTCGTCTCGAAGAGCGCCCCGCTCTGGAGGTTGATGTCGTTTTTGTAGGCGGACGTGTAGCAGAGCTCGAGGCGCTGCGATCCGTCGTTGCCGTCGAACGCGAACGAGCAGCCATACAGTTGCCTGTAATTCGTGAAGTTGAGAATGCCCTGGCGGATCAAGGCGAGGGGAATGTCGTATTCCATGCTCTGCCCCTGATTGAAGCAAATGAAACGGCCCCTGCCCTCCTTCACGAGAATCGGGTTCGCCACGGGGTTCTGCGCGTTCGTTTTCTTGGCGAAGCGCATCTGCAGGGCGAAGTCCACGTTGTTCGTCACGTTGAACGGCACCTCGCCCACGCCCACGAGATAGGCGCCCATCCAGTTGCCGGTGAAGCCCGCCGTATCGAGATACTGGATGCCCTTGCCGCCGGCGAGGAGCACGACGTTGCCCTGGTTCATGGTCGCTCCTTTGGTAAAACGCACTTCCTGGAGCGCGAAGGCCGCGTCGTTACCGCACACGTTGTAAGACATCGCGGTGCTTTTTTCACCGATGAGGGCCGTGTCGCCGTATTGCGGGAACCCGCGCGTCGTGCCGTCGGCGGCGCTCAACCAGTTGGAGACGCTGTTCCACTGATATTTTCCGCCGGCATCCATGAAGGTGGGACTCCAATGCCACGTTGTGGCAGAAACGCTCGAGCACGCGAACGCACACGCGAAAAGAATCCGCTTTTTCATATGGCTCCTCAATCTTTTTTGACCCTAACCTGCGCCCTTCATCTCGGCGAGGAGAGGACCGCTTGTCTTTCCCCACTACACGGGATTTACAAAAGTATAGCATCTGTCCCACCAATGACCATGTGCGATCTGCCCCCAATTTTATATTTTTTGACCGAGTGTGAAATCTGCCGTTATTGGGCAACCGCTCGCAAGGCAAATGCAGCGGGTGCGATTTTTTCAGTTAAAACGGATCGCATCAAAGGATATGTGGAGCGTCAGCCCGCCGCGCGGCGGACGCCGCGAAGAAGTTTTCCCTTTGTGTTCACCAGCGCCCCTTTTCACTTTCTGCATTCGAATTCCACTGCGGCGTAGGCGTGAGGCGCGAGGCCACGCAACTTCAACCCGTCTGCGGCGGGCGCGAACGTTCCGCGCAGCGCGGACCGCACGCGGGCGGGGCTGCCGGTCACGATTTTCACGTCCGCCGGCGCGTCGGCGAGATTTTCCAGCAGCACCGAATACGTCGCCGTCATCGGATTGGAGGAAACGATCTGGTAGACGCGATCGCCGGAGGTCTCCACGCGCACCGGCAGGTCCGCGCCGGTCAGGAACGAGACGGCGCGGCGCAGCGGATCCCGGTGGGCGCCGGTCGCATACGTCTTGAAGTTCAGTTCCGCGCCGTCGAAACCGAACACCGCGAATTTTCTCCCCGCGTCGTCCGCATGGGTGAAGAACGCCGGCGGCTCGCTTCCGCCGAAGCGTTTCAGGCCCGTGTCAACGCCGCGCGCTTCGAGCTGTCGCGCCGCGGGCAGGTCGAGGATCACCCCGCGCTTCATCACGCCGTCATCCACGGCAAGCGCCGCCGCCCCGAAAGCGATCGAAGGTCCAAGCCCCTCGTGCCGCACGGGGATGCCGTTGCGGACGAGGAAATGCGCCGCGAGGGGATGCGAGAAAAGCGTCATCATCCGCTTATCCCCGACATAGGGAACCGGCAGCTCGGCATCCCGGATCGAATGTTGCGGAAAGACCGTCCGGATGCCGAAGCCCGCCGTGCCGGCGAACATCGCCTTGAGCGCCGCGTCATCCGCCCTATTGGCGAGATGCGCGTCAAGATATCCGGGCTCGGAACGGTCGGCCCCATAACACAGCATGTACTTGTGCCGTGCGAGGGCGCCGTCGGCGATCACGGCCTTGTCGTAGAGTTCGCAAAGATACGGGGGCACGAGCGACACCTTTCGCGGGTAAGGATCGTTCTCGTCGAGAAGCGTCCAGCCCTTGCCGCGCATCCACGCGGACTGCATGCGGACGAATTCAAGCGTGCCGTCAAGTCCGGCTCCGCCGTACTTCGCGTCCCGCCAATACGGCGCGCCGCTGATGCGGAAAAACCGGCGTCCGTTCCCGGCGAAGGCCGCCAGCAGTTCGTCGATCTCGACGCCTTCCACGTCATAATGCGTGTAACTCGCGCAAAGCCCCAGCCCTGCGGAAGGGTCGACTTCGTCCGCCGCCTTGCGAAGGAACTTCGCCGCCTCGACCGCGACTTCTCCGGAAACGTCCAGAAACGCCCGCCTCAGTGCGGTCGGCTTGCCGGTGAAGGAATCCCGCACGTCCTCGCGCGTCACCTGCCGGCCGATTTTCTTCGAAATCCGCGCGAGGTGGTTGGAGCAAACGCAGCCGAGTCCGGGGCGGACGGACTGCACGAAATCGTCATCGATGAGCACAAGCTTTGCGCCGGCACGGATCGCATCGCGCACGTTTTCCGAGATCGCCTCCATGATCACCGGATCCGTGGGGCAGACGGCGCCTGTGGTGCGTCCGCTGAAAGCGGTGAGCCGGGCACAGTCGCGGAGCCTTCTACCCCCGGCCCCGTTGAGCTCGTTACCGTAGCCGAAGCCGTTGACCCAGACCGCCGTCGGAACCCCGTTCGATTCGAAATACGAAAGCATGTCCGCCAGCCGCTCGCACCTCGGGCGCCGCGCCGCCCCCTCTTCGAAGAATTCGCAGAACGACAGGAGCACGGCTCCGATGCCGGCGGCGCGGACGTCTTCAAGGTACCGCTCGCGGTTGGAGCGGTCGATGTGATCGATTTCGATCTGCGAATAGATCCCGGCGTCATACACGTCTTTCGCCTTTCCGGCGAACGGAACGGCGACGGCGCAGGCAAGGGCGAGGGTGCGGGTGTTCATGGCCAAACCACCTTTCCACTGAAATCAACATCGGCGAAAAAAACGGCCGCAGCGAACCGGTCGAAACCGAACGCTTTCACGATGAGGAATCAAAACGCGCGTATGATAGCATAAGCCCCTTAAGGCCGCATCACTCCAACCGTATCATTCAGGTCCATCCGCACCACCAGCCGCGCACCAGATGGGTGAGCCGCGACAGAGAGGCCGATCGCGCTGGGGGCGCGGACGGCCTCGTCCGCGACAGGGTGCCTTCGCTACGTCAATGTTCGTGTTTTTGCCGTCAGGATCAACGCACGCCCGCCGCCCAGCAGATACCTGGATACCGCGGACGCGGCCGTCCGCGCCCCCAGCCTGTACCATGACGGCTGTCCCGCGAACGGTCAACTGCTCTTCTCAGGTTCAGCCTTGTCACCGGACGACGCGTGTCGCGCCGCGGTGCAAATGAGCGAAAAAAACGCCGCTCCCGCAGGGCGGGAACGGCGTTCTGTGTCGCAAGATCAGCGGGAACCGCTTACTTCGCGATGACGCGGGCCATCTCCAACACCTTGTTGGAATAGCCCCACTCGTTGTCGTACCAGCTGACGATCTTGGCGAAGGTCGAGTCCAGCATGATGCCGGCTTCGGCGTCGAAGATCGAGGTCTTGGCCTCGCCGCGGAAATCGGTCGAGACAACCTTGTCCTCGGTGTAGCCGAGGATGCCCTTCAGCTCGCCCTCGGAGGCTTCCTTCATCGCCGCCTTGATGGCGTCATAGCTGGTCTCCTTGGCGAGTACCACGGTCAGGTCGACGACCGACACGTCGGAGGTCGGGACGCGGAACGCCATGCCCGTGAGCTTCTTGTTCAGCTCGGGGATCACCTTGCCGACCGCCTTGGCCGCGCCGGTGCTGGACGGGATGATGTTCTCGAGAATGCCGCGGCCGCCGCGCCAATCCTTCATCGAGGGTCCGTCGACCGTCTTCTGCGTCGCCGTGGCGGCGTGGACGGTCGTCATCAGGCCCTTGACGATGCCGAACTTGTCGTTCAGGACCTTGGCGACGGGCGCCAGGCAGTTCGTCGTACAGGAGGCGTTCGAGATGATCGTCTGGCCGGCGTAGGTCTTGTGGTTCACGCCGTACACGAACATCGGGGTGTCGTCCTTCGACGGGGCCGACATGATCACCTTCTTCGCGCCCGCCTTGATGTGGGCGTCCGCGCCGGGCTTCTTGCCGTCCGGGGACTCTTTCGTGAGGAAGAGGCCGGTCGACTCGACGACGATTTCGGCGCCGACTTCGTTCCACTTCAGAGCAGCCGGATCCTTCTCGGCCGTCAGGCGGATCTTCTTGCCGTTCACGATCAGGTTGGCGCCTTCGACAGCGATCTCGCCCTTGAACTGGCCGTGGACCGAATCATACTTCAGCATGTAAGCCAGATAATCCGGATCCAGCAGATCGTTGATGCCGACAATCTCGATATCCTTCGAGAAGTTCTGGACCGCCGCGCGGAACACCATACGGCCAATGCGGCCGAAACCATTGATACCAACCTTGATAGCCATTCTTTTAACTCCTTCGCTTGTTGAGGACATCCGTAAAAACCCAACGCCCCTTGAATGAATGGTCAAAAATAATACCCGTTCCGCTGCCTCGCGTCAATTGCAAAGCGATCCCATTCGATACTCATCCATCGTTTGGCCCATGCCGCCCATACGCGGTGCCCATGCATCACACATCCCGCACCTCGCTGCGCGGCCCGCTGTTGTTTTTAGAGCGACCGAAGCCTTTTCAGAGGCAGAGCCGCCGCCGCACCGCAAAAAACGGCCAAAACCGGCTTGAAGGCAACAGGCGGTGTATGTTATTTTATGAAGGTCAAAGTTGGTTAGGCAACGCGCTGTATAATTGATACAGTTGTGGAGTGTGAATCAACACGTTTCTAAAAACTCGATACAGGAGACCCCGTGAAAAAAACCATCTTTCTATCGGCTCTTTGCTTGAGTCCGTTTCTCTTGTCTGCCCAAACCTACGACGGCAGCCGGTACGACCGTAAGACCGAATCCATCTTCACCCCCAGTTACAACTGGTTCCAGAACCGCGTGGCCGACTTCTGCGATATTTTCCACCTCGGCCTCGGCATGACACACGAAAACCCTGTGACCGGACCTTTGACGCCCAGTTTCGGCGTCCATGCGCAAGTCACCGATTACGGCAACTTGGGCTATATGACCTTCGCCGGCGGGTCGCTCGACATGGAAGGCCGCGGCTTCGGCGCCTATTCCGAGTACCGTGAAATCGCCGGTTTCGGCCCATGGAAGACGTGGACCGTGGCTCAAGGGGGCGAGTGCGTTTCTTTTTATAAAGACCCGAAACTGAGCCGCGGATGGTCTCTGCGCATGAGCGGCAAGGAGTCTTTCAATGACGATCCCGCCCACGTGACGATCCACAAAAATGCGGACCGCTATTCGCCGGCTTGGAACAACCATCCGCGCGGTTGGCACAATTTCGCCTACACGGGCGTTGAAATCGCGCTTCCCCTCGGAATCCCCTACACGCCGGCCGACACCCATCTGGGCATGACGGTCAGAACGGGCATCGACACCTCGCAAGTGGCCGATTTCGTGTTGGGCCTGTTCGGTCTTGACTTCTGGCATGACGATCTGCGCGCGTCGGATGTCGCAAAGGCGCAGTAGCGCGGCCCGCCCCTGTTTCCTGTTCGATGCGCGTCACGGTTTCCGTGGCGCGCATTTTTTTTGATATAGGCTGAGCGAGCTTCGCCTACTCCAGCCTCACCCACACGAAGTCGAGCTTTTCAGGCACGTTCACGATGAGCTCACCACCCGAAACCTTCGCCGTGCCGCGGCCGCCGATGACGGTCGCACGCGACGCGCCCGCCACCAGGCCCTCAAGAGGCAGGACGTAGTCGGCCTTGGCGCTCAGCTCGCGGAAGAGCAGCGCGTAACCGCCCCTGCCGTCCGCCGCCGCAGAAACGAAGCCGGTCCAGGCCACGCCGTCAGGGGCGGATCCGACCGGCATGATCGCGCCACCGTGCATCCTCGCACGCTCGACTTTCCACGCCGCCACCATCGGCCGCATCTGCGCCGCATACTCGGAAGGGAGATTTGACACCTCAAACCATCCGAGCGGGCTCGCGGTCATCGCGACGGCGAAGAGCGTGTCGGGCTTGTACCTCACGGGCGCAAGCGGGTCGCCTTTATACTTCTCCGCGTTGCGCACGTTGTTCAGGACCTCGATGCGCAGGCGCAGGGGGTCGACCGTCTGCGACAGCATCCACAGGTTGCGCAGCGTCTGGTGCGGCCAGTAGCGGTGGAAGTCCGTGTAGCGGTTTTCGACGAAAAGCGGCCCGATGTCCGGCAAGCCGAAGTAGCCGGGGCGGATTTCGGCCGTCACGTCGAGGTCGAAGGTGATCGCGCCTCCCGAGCCTTCCAGCATGCGGTCGAACATCGCGCGCTGGCGGCGGAGCGCCTCGGCACTATGCGTCTTCATCGAGTCGATCTTGAAGTAGTTGATGCCCATCCCGCGGTGGAACTTCAGCAGGTGGTCGGCATCCTTCTGCCAGTTGGCCGCGTCGTTGCTGGAGTCCGGCCCGAACCAGAGGCCGAAGTTCATGCCCCGGTCGCGCGCGGCCTTCACCACCGTCTCCAGGCCGTTCGGGAAGCGCGCGGGATCGGCGTCCCAGAAGTTCGGGTCGGCCGCCCAGTAGCCGTTCCACACGCCCTTGCCGCGCGCGGCCACGGAGTTGGCCGAGCGCCCCTTCTGCCAGCCGTCGTCGATCTGCACCACGTCCACGCCGAGCGCCGCGCCGGCCTCGATCTCCTTGAGCAGGAAGGACTCGTTGATGCGCGCGTCGCGCGAGCGGTCGCCCCACGTGTTGCTGAGGAAGAGGCCGTCGCGTCCCGGCCGGTATTCGCGCAGGCAGCGCTGGAAAGCGTGCAGCGCGCGCGTGCGCCCAACAGCGCCACCGCGGTAGCCCAGCACCGCCACGGGATAGCCGTTGAAGAACGCCGCCACGGCGCGTGCGCCGGGCTGGACGGCGAAATCGATCGCGCTTTTGTGCTGCCGCGCGTGCGGCAGCGGCGCGAGCTTGAGGAACGCCAGCCCGGCGCCGTCGACCACGTTCTCGACCGTCAGCACGCAGCCCTGCACGTCGAACGCGGCCTCGTTGGGCATCAACAGCCACTCACGCGTCGAGACCAGTTCGTTGTGGTTGTCGGTCTGGTCCATCAGCGCGACTTGTGTCACGCGCAGGTGCTGCGGGGCCAGGGGGAGTGTCTCAGCGCCAGCCACCGCCGCCCCTTTGTCCTTCTGCTGCGATTCGACTTCGATGCCGCTGGCTTGCGCATCCCGTGCGACGGCTCCTGCCGTCTCCCCGTCCAACCGCTCCGCGAGCACGCCGGCCGCGTTCGGAAAAATCCAAAGGACCGACCGCTGCGTCTTCTTGCCCTGGACCGTGACGTCCAGCCGGAGGCCCTCCGCACCCACCACGCTGCGCCGGCCGACCGCCGCCTTCACCTCCAGGGTGCCGGCGACGTTGGCCAGCTTGGCGGAACCCGCGAGCCACTCGGTGTCCGGATTTTTGAGCATGAGCGAGACCGGCACGAGGCCCGCGTCGCCCGCCACCCACGCCCGCTCGAACAGCGCGTTCCCGACCGTCAGCCGGCCGTTTTCCCACGAGGCGTGGCACGCGTTGAAATCCATCCGCCCGGCAAACACCGTTAACGCCGATACACAACCGAGAACACACGCTGTCTTCCGGATATTCATTCTCCCGCCCCTTCTATAAAAACTTTCAGAATTCAAACACGTAGCGGCCGGCCACGGCCCACATGCTGACATCGCCGCAACCCCCGCCCTCCACGGTCAACGCCGACACGTTCGAGAGCGGCAGGCCGCCTTCGGTCACCCGCGCAACGGATGCGACAGGCAACCGGATCTGCGCGCGCGTGTTGGCCGGAACCGTTACGCTGAGCCGCACCTTGCCGCCCTCCTTTTCCCACTCCGAGACGATCTCGCCGTACATCGATCGGTACGCGGTCTTGGCCCACGTCAGGCCCTCGCCGATCACCGGCGCGACCGCGAACTGCCGGCAGCCCGGCTCCAGCGCCGTGATGCCGCCGATGCACGCGAACAGATAGTGGCCGCACGACCCGAACGCGTAGTGGTTAAAGGAGTTCATGTTCGGGTCCTGGAACCCTTTGCCGGGCCGCCAGCCGTCCCAGCGCTCCCAGATCGTCGTCGCGCCGAGCGTCACGGGATAGAGCCACGACGGATAGTCGCGCCGCAACAGCATGCGGTACGCCTCGGCGTCCAGACCCGCCGCGTGCAGGCCAGCCAGCAGGCGCGGGGTGCCGATGAACCCCGTCGCCACGCAGTCCTTGAAGCGTTCGACCTCGCCCCTGAATTGGGCGGCAGCCTTCCCGCGCAGCGCGTCCGGCACGAGACCCATGGTGAAGGCCAGCGCGTAGCCGGTCTGGCTACTCTCGAGGATCGAGCCGTCATCTTTGAAAAACGCATTCTGGAAGGCCGCGCGCGCATCGCTGGCCATCGCCGCGAAGGTTGCCGCGTCGTCGCCCTTGCCGATCACACCGGCCATCTCCGACATGAGGTCGCAGAGGTACACCTGATACGCCGTGCCGCACACTTCGCCCTTCGCGCCGCCGCCCACGTTGAGCCAATCGCCGTATGCGCCGGCACCGCGGATGTGGTTGGTGCAGGCCGCGGTGAGCGTCATGACGTGTTTCTTCATCTGCGCATAGTGTGTCGCGATCACGCGCGTGTCCCCGTACGTACGGTAGAGCACATACGGGCACACGATGCCCGCATCGCCCCACCCCGTGTTGCCCGCGCCAAGCTTGCCGTAATAGGGCGCCATGTCGGCGAACCCCTTGCCCGGGACGAAGGAGTCTTGGCACAGGTCGTAAAGCCACTTGCTGAAGAAGGCCGCGATGTCGTAGTTGAACACGGCCGTAGGCATGAAGAACTGCGCGTCGCCAGTCCAGCCCGCACGCTCGTCGCGCTGAGGGCAGTCGGTGGGGATGCCCATCATGTTGCCGCGCTGCGACCACTGGATGTTTTGCGCGAGCCGCGTGACGAGCGGATCGGAGCACTCGAAGCGGCCGGCCGGCGCGAACGCGGTATGGAACACGCGGCCCGTCAGCAACGAGGCGTCGGGCTTGCGCTTCAGCCCCTTCACCTCGACGTAGCGGAACCCGTGGTAGGTGAAGTGCGGCTCGAACGTCTCGACCCCGCCGCCGCGCAGGGTGTAGCGGTCGGTCTGGCTCTCCGCCTTGCCCATCTTGCCGGCGTGGAGGTTCTCGCGGTAGACCGTGCCGTCGGGGTTCAGCATCTCGTTGAAGAACAGCTCGACGGTCGTGCCCGCCGCGCCTTGCACCCTCAGACGCGCCCACCCCACCATGTTCTGTCCGAAGTCGAAGACGTACACGCCGGGCTTGGGTTCGGTCACCGCCACGGGAGCCAGTTCCTGCGTGACGCGGATCGGCTCACTGCGCTGCCAGACCAGCTCGCCCGCTTTCACGGCACGGTCGATCAGCGCGGGCGTCCACCGGGCGTCCGCCTTGAAGCCCGGCGCATCCCAGCCGTCCATCTCCTTGCGCGCGTCGTAAGTCTCGCCCTCGTAAATGCCGGAGAAGCGCAGCGGCCCCTCGATTGAACCGAGCCACGCCTCATCGGTGGCCACGGTCTGCCGTTTTCCGTCCTCGAACTCGAGCTCGAGCTGCGCTTTGAGATGCGGCTCATAGCCGTACAGGCAGATTTCCGGCGGCCAGCACTGTACCGTGCCGCAGTACCAACCGTTGCCGAGCACCGCGCCCAGCGCATTCGAGCCCCGCCGCACCAGCGGCGTCACGTCGTAGGCTTGGACCTGCACGCGCTTGTCGTAGGCGGTCCACTGCGGCGCCAACAGCGCGTCGCCCACGCGCTGCCCGTTGAGCCGCAGCTCATAGAGGCCCAAGGCCGTGGCGTACAGCGTGGCCCGTAACGGCTGGGCCGCGACCGCGAACTCGCGCCGCAGGTAACGCGGCGTTTGGAGGCGCTTGGGCCGGGGTGTCTCCGCCTGCGGGTCCGGCTTCGCCGTCACGAACTGGTGTTCGGCCGCGCGGACGGTTTCGCGCTTGCCGTTCATCTCGTACTCGACCACGAGCTGCTTGCCGCCTCCGACCGCCGGGTCGCCGAAGAGCTCGTTGCCCGCTTGGAGGGCGAGCACCCCGCCCTTGGCGAGAACCTTCTGACGCACGATTTCGGTGACGTCCGTGATACGCTGGTCGTCGTGCGATCCGTACGTCGCTTTGAGGATCGTGATCTTCGGTGGCGGGGGCGGCGGCGGCGCGTGGGGATCGAGCTCCTCGACCCGCAGCCACTCCGCCTGCCAGTCTGCGGCATGCAGTAGTCCCAGCGTCCAGAGCGCGGGCGCGCTCCACGCCGTCTCCTTGCCGTCCGCCGTCCACACGCGCACCTTCCAATAGCACCGGTCACGCGCTGCCAGCGGGCGTCCCTTGTACACGATCTGAATGCTTTTCTCCGCGCGAACCCGTCCCGAGTCCCACAGGTCCGCATCGTCCGCCGCCAACTTTTCCGGCGACGAAGCCGCCAGGATCCGATAAGCGGACTGGCAGCCCCCGCGCGCATCCGAATCGTCCTTCATGAGCCAAGAAAGCCGCGGCTCGCGCTCGCCGATGCCCAGCGGGTCCACCAGATATTCGCACCGCAAATTCTCCAGCGTCACGGCATGCGCGGCAAGCGCCAGCGTCCCCGCCATCCAACATCCGCCCCAATAGTTCATAGTTTTCCCGTTGGCCTGGCGACAAAACGCGTCGTCTGCCGCGCCGGCAGTCAGCTTTTGATGATCCGGTCTTCCTGTTTATCGGACGACTCCGCCGACGGATGCAAATAAGATTCGGTGCAATAGTGCGCGGTCACCCGCAATTTATCAAGGATTTCCGTCATGGCATTAAACGACGTCTCGCATTCGGCCAGAATCTCGGGTATTTCCGTTGAACCCGGATTGCTTTTCAGGCGGTAGAAGCACATGCTCATGACCGTCGCAGGCTGTCCCAAGTGATGACACATGGCCCCGATGCTTTCGACCATCACGCGCTGGCGCTCCGACTCGAGTTTGCCCTCGTATTGGGCTTTGATCATGCGGACCCGCTCCTCCGCCATCTTGACGATCTCATCCATGTACCGCTGCACCGCCGCCAAGTCATCCTCGTCATCTGAAAGGTGCATCAGCGTCGGGATACCCCCATCGACTAAGGTGTTCAAATAGGAGCGAAGCCGGACAATGCTCACGGGGTATTTGAGCAGCAGGGTATAGCCCAGCAAAATCACGATCACGCCACCGGAACAGGCGCCCCATAGCGCCGCCGCCGGCAGCGGAGTCCCGGCGAGATGGTTTTGCCAAATCCAGGCAAGCACCATCGCCGGCAAAATCGTGATGAGAATCGATGCGATCGTGACCTGTCCCCACGCGCCCCGCCGCGAAATGGAGAAGTCCTTCCGCCCGAAACTGAAAGGCCGTTTGCGTATGTTTTTTTTCATGGCGTATCGAACGAGCCGAACGGCAAGGTCCCGTGTGTAGGCCGAAGCATCAGAACACCGCATTCGGAAGCGGTCCGCGGGCTGATCCCCAAAAATTACCCCCTTTTGAACAGCTATCTGAATGATGTGTAGAATTTACACCTGCCGAACTTCTCATGGCAACTCTAATCGGATGTTGTATCGGATGTTGCAGCTCTCGCGTCACGTTTTTCCCCGCCACGATCCACCCGCACGGCTCGTCCGTGCAAAACGCCTTCCCGTTGCGAGCAGATCTCGCTTGACCCGAAAACACCCATCCCCTACGCTATGCCTGATTGCATTATGGTGGCGAGAATGCGGCAGGGGACGCCGCACATCCTCACGCTAAAAAACAAAGGAGCCTTGAATGAGCAACGCCTCGTCGGTGCCTTCCTATCTGGAATGCGCGAAACCCAATCCGGCCGCCAACCGCGCGCCCTGGTATAAAAACATCGCCCCGGTCTATGCGGGCATCTTCCTGTGGTTCGTGTTCTGGTCCGGAACGGCTTCGGTCGGTGCCGACAACGCGGGCGGCATTCTGGCCGCCGGCTGGCCGACGGCCTTGATCGGCATTCTGGCGGGCGCGGCGATCTGTTATGTGCTCTTTTACCACGTCTTCGGCCGCTTCGGCCAGAAGACCGGCCTGCCGCTCTATATTGTGGGATCCTCGACCTTCGGCGCCACGGGCGGCCTGATCCTTCCGGGTTTCCTGATGGGCCTGCTCCAATTCGGCTGGGTCGCGGTCAACGTCTACTACTCCACCCAAGCCCTCAACGTCATGTTCGGCCTGAAAGAAGGCAGCGCCGGCCTCTATGCCATCATGCTCATCTGGGGTTTCGGTGGCGTCGTCATGGCCCTCAAGGGCATCAAGTACGTCGCCATGATCTCCACCTACTTGCCGATCATTCCCGCGATCGCGCTCGTCGTCCTGCTCGCCAAGACCCTCGGCGGACTCGGCTCGTTTGACGCAAACGCCTTGGTGGCGGCCGCCAAAGCCGGCGGCGTGGCGAAGCCTGCCCTCGACGGCATCGGCGTGATCTTCCTGCTCATCGGCCACATCGTCGGCTTCACCGCCACGGCGGGCGCTGCGGGCTGCGACTTCGGCACCAACGCGCGCGACAAGAAGGACGTCGTCATGGGCGGCCTGATGGGCGTGCTGGTCGCGATCTTCGTGACGGCCGGCCTCGCCGCCCTGATCGTCGCGGGGTTCTATGGCACCGAGGCCGGCAAGGCCATGCTGGCGCAGGGCAAGGCCGTGCTCGACCCCATGGGCCTGCTCAAGACCATCCTGGGCGACCAGACGGGCGGCATCGTCGCCTTCCTGCTGGCGCTGTGCGCCTTCCCGAGTTGCTGCTTCTCCTCGATCATCGCCGCCACATCCATCAAGACCACGCTGCCCAAGGTCAATCCCTGGGTCTCCTGCGGCATCGGTTGCGCGATCGCCGAAGCCCTCGCCATGACCGGCGTCGCCGCGAAACTGCCCGTGATCTTCGGGTTCTTCGGCGCCTCCTTCGGCCCGATCTGCGGCGCGATGGCCGCCGAGTACGTCATGAACAAGGGCCGCTGGACCGGGCCGCGCGCGGGCTTCAACCCGGCCGGCTGGATCGCGTGGGTGGTCGGCTTCGTGATCGGCGCGCAGCCGCAGCTCGTCGCATGGGGACTGCCCCTCGGCAAGCCGCTGCCGCTGAACCTGATCCTGGCTTTCTTCGCCGGCGCGATCCTCTACGCGCTGCTCGCCAAGATGCAGACGCCGGCCCTGCCTTACCCGCAGGCCGACCAGCAGAGCGCCGACTGAGGACCGTCACACTCCGGTGATCCAAGAGGCGTGCCGCAGGCGAGCGGCACGCCTCTTTTTGTTTTTTCACGCCCCAACCATTGCGGAAAATGCCACGATAATTTTACGCAAAATGCGATATTTTGTTGCACATTCTTTGTTACTCTGATTACGTTAAATACTGTTTTAGAATCACGCATGACGAGCAACAGGAGATGGAAATGCACATGTCATTGACGCTCTCGACGCATATCCGACGTCAAGCGCGGACCCTCGCCGCCCCGGCGATCGCCGCCCTGATGACACTCCCGCCGACCCTTCGCGGCGCCAGCGGCACCTGGAACGGAACCAGCGACAACGTGTGGGTCAACAACGCCAACTGGAGCGCCTCGCCCTATCCGGGATTGGGCGAATCCGCCACCTTCGATTCGAGCGGCAACAGCCGGACCAACATCAGTCTGGCCGGCTTCTGGAGCGTGGCCAACATCACGTTCGCCGGACCATCGGTCGCATCCTACACGCTTGGCACCGGCCCGCATGACAGCCAGATTCTGGTCATGGGTACTGGCGGTGAATACCGCATCGCCGAAGACGCCGCTAACTGCCAAACCTTCAACTGCGCCATTCAGCTGGGCGGCGGAGTGGGGGACGGCACCTACACCTTCCGCGCTGATGCTGCCGACCGGCTCCTGACGCTGGGATCACTTTCAGCACCGACGGGCCCCTCGCCCTTCGGCACAAAGACCGTGCGCCTGCGCGGCACGGGTCCGATCACGATTCTCGGCAACCTTCTGCGCGAGCCGTGTACGCTCAAGCTCTCGGTTGACTGCACCAACGCGGTCACCCTGCATGGAAGCAACACGCTGAACCTGGCCTTTCTGGACGGCACAAATGGGGTTCTGAATCTGGCCGCGGGCTCGACGACCTATTTTAAAAACGCTTGGGATCAAAACATCTTCGCCAGCCAGGACACCACGGTCAACGGCCCGGGAGAAATCGTGCTGGGCACGAACATCGGCGACGACCACGGCAACAACGCCGTCGCCTCGGGTCACACGCTCACGATCAACGCCAAGCTGACCGGCGACGCCGGTTTCCAGTATTACCACGCCTCGTCCGACTACGCGGGCACCGTCGTCATGAACGGCATGAACGATTACTCCCGCAGCACGGTCCTCTACGCGGCGGGCACCCTTTCCTGTTCCTTCTTCGGTCTGAGCGGGGCCGCAGGCAACCTCGGGACGAACGCGCGGATCGTCCTCGACCACGTTGGTTCGCGCCTGCTCTACACCGGCGAGGGCGAGACGACCGACCGCACGCTCGACATCAAACGGGGCGGCACCCTCGAGCATGCCGGTTCCGGCACGCTGGTCTTCACGGCCCCCACAACATCCACAACCTCCGGTGCCAAGACGCTGACGCTGCGCAACTATGCGGCAGCCGGCGGCGAGTTGCGCGGGGCGGTCGTCAACGGTTCAGGCACCGCATCCCTTTCCAAAGAAGGTGACGGCACCTGGTCGCTCACCGCCTCCAACACCTTCAGCGGCACCCTCGCCGTGAACGGCGGCACGCTCAGCCTCTCCGGTACGGACGGCGCGGCCGCCTGGGCCGCCGCCTGCGCGGTCTCCAACGGCGCGACCCTGCTGCTCGACAACACCGCCGCCGACAACAACACGAACCGTCTGAACGACGCCGGCAGCGTCACGCTTCTGGGTGGCACATTCGACTTCGCTCACGACGCCGGCGCGGCCGACTTCAGCGAAAGCGTCGGCGGGCTGACCGCCGGATATGGCACCTGCACAGTCCAGACCGACCAAGCGGCCGAGGGACAGACCTCATCGCTGACCTTTTCGTCGCTCAGCCGCCTCAACGACGCGACGCTGAATTTCGCCGGCACCGGCCTCGGCGCGAGCGGCCGCAACCGCGTCTTCATCACCGGCCAGCCGGAAGGACCGCTCGGCAATTGGGTCACGCTTAACGGACAGCCCGCTTACTACAGCGTCTCTGTCGGCATGACCACCCCGCCCGCGTGGAGCGTCAACGAAATCGCCGCGCGCGGCCCGTCCTCTGTCATTCCCGACAACGCCAGCGCCGACGTGCGCATCACGCAGCCCGGCACCGACGGACCCATCACGCTGGCCGGAGCCCCCGCGAACAGCGTCGCCTACCTGCGCCAATGCACCGGCACCCCGGCAGAGGTGGATACCGCGAATAAGACGATGCTCGGCCACAGCATCGGCATCACCAACGGCCAGGCCGCACTGACACTGGGCCTTCATGTCGGCGACGGCGCGCTCGCGCCGCTCACGCCCGGCGGCATCCTTGAACTCGGCAACGCCTCCGGCAGCGCCCTGACGGTCAACGCCGCGCTGGCGGACAACGGCGCAGCCTCGTCGTTCGCGAAATACGGCACCGGCAACGTGATCGTCGCGGGGCCGACGCTGCACACCGGCGCGACCGAAATCCACGAGGGTACGCTGACCTTCGCGGGCCAGGACACGACGCAGCGGCTCGCGGGCGCGGTCAGCGGCGGCGGCACTCTGGCCAAGACCGGCACCAACCTGCTCGATCTGGCCGCCGCCAACGCCTCTTTCACAGGGCAGGCGCAGCTGCAGCAGGGTCTCACGCGCGTCAGCCAGAGCGGCGCGCTCGGTACCGCAGACGGCGGCACCGTCATCGCGGCAGGCGCAACGCTGGACCTCGGCGGCGCGGCGGCGATGGACGCGCTGAACCTGCAGCAAGAGCCGGTCACGGTCGCCGGTACCGGCGCGGACGGCCAGGGCGCCGTCGTCAACCGATCCGCGCTCCAGCAGATCAACGCACTCGGCAAGGTCGAATTGGCAGGCGACACGGCCTTCGGCGGCACCGCGCGCTGGGACATCCGCAACGGCGAGCTCGCCCTGGGCGACCACGCCTTGACCAAACTTGGAAACAGCACCGTCACGCTCAGCGGTTCGACCGCCGTCACGCCCGGCGGCGACGCGGCGAACGTCGATGTTCAGGAAGGCACGTTCCGCCTGCAGCAGTCCGTTCAGATGGGCGGCAGCGCGGCCAACACCGTCCGCCTGCGCAGCGGCACCACGCTCGACTTTTACGACTTGGCCGCCTTCCCGGCGTGGAACCTGGTCTGCGACGACAACACCAGCTACAAGGCAACACACAGCGCCAGCGACTCGCACAACCGCTGGGCAGGACCGGTCACCCTGAACGGGACCCTGCAGCTGACCTTCGGCGGTGATGGTGATTATCGCAGCGGGTTCACCGGAGAGGTGACAGGCACAGGTTCGCTGCTCGTCACCAACACCACAGGTTATCAGCCCCGTTTCTTCCTCGCCGGCACCAACAACACCTACAGCGGTCCGAACAGGATCGTCGGCGGCTGGATCTTCGCGCGCAGCATCCGGAACGTCGGCGAGCCCTGTTCGCTGGGGCGGCCCATGACCGTCGCGGACGGCACGATCCGCCTCGGCGCAGGCACTGACAGGCCCGGCAGACTGGGTTACAACGGCACCGGCGACACCACCGACCGCGTGATCGATCTGGCCGGCCGCTCGTCCGGCGGCGCCTGGGGAACGATCAGCCACGAAGGGACCGGCCCGCTGGTCATCAGCAACGTCACCTTCTCGACGACCGGCAGCAAGCGGCTGGCCTTGTTCGGCTCCTCGACCAGCACGGCGGAAATCGTCTCCGCCATCGTCAACAGCAGCGACAGCACCACCGAGATCACCAAGGAACAATCCGTCACGTGGATCCTCTCCGGAAACAACACCTATAGCGGCCCCACCACCATCAACGGTGGCACGCTGGTCTTCCCCGGCAGCAACACGCTGGCGGGAGCCATGGCGATCAACATCGGCGTCATGAAACTTCCGGCCGGGGCGTTCATGAGCAGCGCGGCCAACTTCGGCATCCGCAACAACGGCGCGTTCCACCTCGACGGCGGCACTTTCATCCGGAACACGCCCGAGGGCGACGGCGAGACCTTCACCATCGGCAACAGCGTAGGCGGTTACGGCCACCTCCTGGTCAACAGCGGCGTGTTGACCTGCACGCGCCTGTACGCCGGCGGGTTGGGCATCGGCACCACCCGCTTCGCCGGCGGCAACGCGGCCTTCAACCACTTTGTGCATGTCGGGCGATACAGCTATGGCACGCTCACCGTCATGCCCGGCGGCAGCGTCAGCCAGCCGGTCACCTCCGCCGACAAAAACTGCTTCATCGCCTTCGACGGCGGACGCGGCGAAGTGAACCTGCTGGGCGGCGCCTACACCCAGGCACGGGGAGCCTTCCAAATCGGCCAAAACAGCGGCGCAGCCACCAGCATCGTCAACCTCTGTGAAGGGACGCTGACCACGCGGTATTTTCTCTATCTCAAAGGCGCCTTGCTGGTGAATTTCTCGGGCGGCACGTTGAAATATCCCGACATTGCTGCTGTCGGTGACCCGCTGATTCCGCTCCATGCCTCGGTGCAGGCCTTCACGTACGGCCCGCACGCCGGTTTCACGGGCGGCGCGGTGATCGACACCAACGGCCGTGACCGTTCGCTTCCGGCGGTCCTTCGCGCGCCGACCGGCCAGGGCGTGTACGCCATCGCCGTGGGCTCGTCGGGGTCCGGCTATATCGGCGAACCGTATGTCAAGATCGCGGGCGACGGCTATGGCGCGTGCGCCGTGGCGAACATGGAGGATGACGGACAAGGGCGCGGCACCTACCGTGTGGCCAGCGTCAGCATCACCTGCCCCGGCGTGAACTACACGGCCGCGCCGACGGTCACGTTCCTGGGCGGCGGCACGAACATCGTCACCGCGCTGGCAGGCACGGCCACCCTCGCGGCGAACGCCAGCGGCGGCCTCACCAAGAGCGGAGCGGGGACGCTGACCCTCTCCGGGACCAACACCTACACCGGCGCAACCACCGTCGCAGGCGGCACGCTCAAACTCGGCACCCCCGCCGCCCTCCCGACCGGCACTCCGGTCCTGCTCGCGGGCGGCACGCTCGACCTGAACGGCGCGACAGTCACGAACGCCCTCAGCGGCAGCGGCACGCTGACGAACGGCGTGGTCGAGGCCGTCCTCTCGCCGGCTGGCGCGGGCACGGTCGGGACCAACGCGCTGACGCTCTCCGTCGCCACGCTGCGCGGCACCTACCAGGCCGACGTCACGACGGCGGGCGCGAGCGACCGCGTCGCAGTGACCGGCGACATCAACCTCTCGAACGTCGTCTTGCAGCTCGTCGATCCGCTGGCGCTCAACCGTCAGAGCATCTACACAATCATGACCTGCACCGGCACGGCGAGCGGCATCTTTGCCGGCACGAACCTGCCGGAAGGCTGGCATGTGTCTGCCTCGACCGCAAGCGCGATCAAGCTGATCTACTCCCGCGGAACCTTGATCCGAATCCGTTAACCCGAATTGAAATGGTCGGTAAACCGGCGCAAATCGCACACCCGCATGAACGTGCTTCAGCATGGAGCACCGGAAATTGGAAAGGCTGGCTGAATATGATGCCTCTGTCAATGCTTCGCAACATTTTCGTTCCGGTCGTCGCCGGAGCGGTTTTCCTCGGCGCAAGTTCCGCCCTCGCCGCCAGCGGCACCTGGAACGGAACACATGACAATCTGTGGACGAACAGCGCCAACTGGAGCGCGTCGCCCTATCCTTCAGGCGGCAACACGGCCACCTTCGACAACGCGGGAAACGGCTATACGACGCTTGATCTCTCCGGCCTTGTGACGCTTCTCAACATGTCCTTCACCGGCCCGTCGGTGGCTGCGTACACGCTCGGCACCAGCGAGCAGAAGGTGACGCTGCTGACCGGTTCCACCGTTTGGCTGAAAGCGGACGCCGCGAACGACCAGACCATCCAGGCCGACCTCGAACTGCCTCTAAGCAACACGTCCGTCACGTTCCGCAACGACAATCCCGCGCACGCCCTGACGCTCGGCAAAGTCCACGGCTACACCACCGCCGGCGCCACCAAAAGCGTGTACGTGCAGGGCACAGGCCCCATCGCCCTCCAAGGAGACCTTGACCGCTATTTGAGCGGGTTGGTTGTTTACCATCAGACCGCGAACACGCTGACCTTGAACGGCGACACGAAACTGACGCAGCTCTATCTAGACGGGACGAACGCTGTTTTGTCGATAGCCTCCGGTAAGACGATGACGTTCTCCAACGTTGGTGGCGAAAACATCATCGCCAGCCAAAACGCGACGATCAACGGTCCCGGCTCCATCACCCTCAGCGCCTCCACCGGTGGCGATAACGCCAACAACGCCGTCGCCACAGGAAAGACGCTTACGATCAACGCCCGGCTAACCGGTGCGGCTGGATTCGAATACTGGCACGGCTCTTATTACGGGACCATCGCGCTGAACGGCGCCAACGACTTCGCCGGCAGCATGATTATTAACGCGCCCGGAACGATTCAATGCTCCAACATCGGCAACAAAGGCGCGGCGGGCAACCTCGGCGCGGGCAACAATATCATTCTCAACGCCGTGGGCTGCCGCCTGCTCTACACCGGCGCGGGAGAGACGACCGACCGCACGCTCGACATCAACCGCGGCGGCACGCTCGAACACGCCGGGACCGGCCCGCTGGTCTTCACTGCACCCACGACATCCTCCTCCACCGGAGCCAAGACCCTGACGTTGCGCAACGCCGCGGCCGCGGAAGGCGAGCTGCGGGGCGCGGTCGTCAACGGCTCCGGCACGGTATCCCTCGCCAAAGACGGCGACGGCACCTGGTCGCTCACAGCCTCCAACACCTTCAGCGGTACCCTCGCCGTCAACGGCGGCACGATCGTCCTCTCCGGCGCGGACGGCGCGGCCGCCTCGGCCACCGCCTGCACGGTCTCCAACGGCGCGGCCCTGCGGCTCGACAACACCGCCGCCGCCAACAACACAAACCGCCTGTCGGACGCAGGCCCGATCACCCTCCTGGGCGGCACGCTAGACTTCTCGCACGACGCCGGCGCGGCCGACTTCCGCGAGGACGCCGGAGCCCTGACCGTCGGGGCAGGAGCCTCAACCGTCTCGATTGTGCAAGCCCCAGAGGGTCAGACCGTCTCCCTGAGCTTCGCCTCCATCAGCCGCGCCGGCAACGGCACGCTGAACTTCTCTGGCGCCGGCCTCGGCGCGAGCAGCCGCAACCGCGTCTTCATCAACGGCCAGCCGGAAGGGCCGCTCGGCGACTGGGTCACGCTCAACGGCCAGCCCGCCTACTACAGCGTCACCGACGGCGTGACCGTCCCTCCCACATGGACTGTCACCGAGATCGCCGCCCGCGGCCCTGACTCGGTCATCCCCGACGACGACGCCGCCGAAGTCCGTATCACCGCACCCGGCGAGTCCGGCCCCATCACGCTGGCGGGCGACCCGACGACCAGCATCGCCGCGCTCTGGCAGTGCGTCAACACGGCGGCCGTCGTCGCGACATCTTCCAAGACGCTGCGCGCCTACACCATCGGCATCACGAACAGCCAGGCCGCGCTCACGCTCGGCGAGAACGTCGGCGACGGGACCGTCACGCCCCTCTCCGCCGGCGGCACGCTCGGCTTCGACAACCGTTCCGGCAGCGCCCTGACCGTGAACGCCACGCTGGCGGACAACGGCGCGGCCTCGTCGCTCACTAAGGACGGTGCCGGCGACCTGATCATTAACGGTGAGACGCTCTACACCGGCGCGACCGAAATCGAAGACGGCTCGCTGATCTTTGCGGGCCATGACGTGACACAGCGGCTCGCGGGCGCAGTCAGCGGCACCGGCACGTTCGTCAAGACCGGCACCAACCTGCTCGAGCTGGCCGCCGCCAACAGCGGTTTCACCGGTCAGGCGTTGCTGCAGCAGGGCATCACGCGCGTCAGCCAGAGCGGCGCGCTCGGCACGGCCGACGGCGGCACCGTCATCTCGGACGGCGCGACGCTTGACCTCGGCGGCGCATTGACGGCGGACGCGGTGGACCTGAGGCAGGAGCCGGTCACAGTTGCCGGCACCGGCGCAGACGGACTGGGCGCGATCGTCAACCGTTCCGCGCTACAGCAGGTCAACGCGCTCGGCAATGTTGAATTGACCGGGGACACGACTTTCGGCGGCACCGCACGCTGGAATATCGGGAACGGCACGTTCAGCATGAACAATCACAGCGTGACCAAGATAGGCGCTTCAACCGTCAGCCTGAGCGGCACGGAGACGATCACGCCCGGCGGCGACGCGGCGAACGTCGATGTCCAAGAAGGCACATTCCGCCTGCAGCAGTCCTTGCAGATGGGCGGCACCTCGAACAACGTCGTCCGCCTGCGCAGCGGCACCACGCTCGACTTTTACGATCTGATCGCTTCCCCGGCGTGGAGCCTGGTTTGCGAGGACAGCACGCGGTACAACATCGACAACAGCGCGGCCGGCACCCGCAACCGTTGGAGCGGGCCGGTCACCTTGAACGGGACCTTGTATCTGACCAGCGACGGCAACTTCGACGGAGGCTTCTCCGGAGTTGTTTCCGGCTCCGGCTCGCTGTTCAAGACCAACGAGGCCAGCCTTCAGCCCCACTTCTACATCACCGGCACCAATAACACCTTCAGCGGCCCGACGCGCGTGGTCGGCGGCTGGATCCACGTGAACAGCCTCCGCAACGTGGGTGAGTCTTCCTCGCTGGGGCAGCCGATGACCGTTGAGAACGGCACGATCCGCCTCGGCGGCGGCGGCACGCCCGGTCGCATAACTTACCAAGGCGCGGGCGACGTCACTGACCGCGTCATCGACATGTCCGGCACCTCCGGCTGGACCACGCTGAGCCACGAGGGAACCGGGCCGCTAGTCATCAGCAACCTCACCGTGTCGACGGCAGGCGCCAAGATGCTCTATCTGCTCGGCAGCTCGACCAGCACGGCCGAGATCGTCGCCGCGGTCGTCAACAGCAGTGCCGGCAGCACCACCCTGGAAAAACAGAACCCCGGCACCTGGATCCTCTCCGGCGACTGCACCTACAGCGGCAACACCACCGTGCAGGACGGCCACCTGCTCTTCAAAGGCAATAACACGCTGACCGCGGCAACCACCTTGAACAAAGGAAAGCTCTCGTACTTCGGCAACAACATCCTGAACGGCAATTTCGAAGTCAAGAACGGCACGGCCACGGTCTTCGGGACCAACGCGCACGGCGCGTCCAGTCAGATCCTTCTGGGCAACCTCAACAACGGCACCCTGAAGCTGTCTGAGAACAGTCGGCTCACTTGTGCCAGCGCCTTCCGGGTCGGCAGTACCAGCAACAGTCACGGTGCTGTGTTCATCGACGGCGGCTCCTTCAGCAACTCGATGGGCGCAGCCGAAGACAACTTCAATTTCGGTTCCCAAAACAACTCGTACGGCTACCTCCAGATGACCGGCGGCCGCGTGAACGCGGGGCGCCTCCAGACCGGCGGCTACCTGGGCACCACCACGGCTGGAACCGCTGTTTTTCGCATCAAGGACGGCAACTTGTATTTCGCTGACTGGGTGATGGTCGGTCGGCGGATCGGAGCAAAAACCGCCCTGACGCTTGACGGCGGGATGTTCTCGAACAGGAGCGGAAACGAGTTCGCCTTCTGCCGAAACGGCGGCGACGGCGACGTCAACGTGACCGGCGGCACGCTGTACAACCCCGACGGGCCGATCACCTTCCACAACGGGGATACAGGCGTGGGCACGGGTGTGGTCAATCTCTGCGCGGGACGGCTGACCGTAAAGAATTTCCAAAACAAAACGTCTTATGCCGTGAACGGCGGTGCCTACCTGATGTTCTCCGGCGGCACGTTGGAAGCAAGCGCCAACTACAGTCCCTTCGTTTCCGCCGACCTGACCGGCGTCTATTCGTTCGGTGCGTTCGGATCCTTCGCCGGCGGTGCGGTCATCGACTCCAACGGCAAAAACATCACCATCCCGGCAGCCATCCGCAAGCCCACCGGACAGAGCGTCGCCTCCATCGCGCTCGCCTCGCAGGGGTCGGGCTACATTGGCGAGCCCTACGTGCAGATTTCGGGCAACGGAGCCGGCGCCACGGCTGTGGCGAACCTGGCCGACGACGGCAAGGGCAAGGGTACGTTCAAGATCGCCAGCATCACGATAACCAGTCCGGGCGTCAATTACACCGTCGCGCCGACCGTCACGCTGCGCGGCGGCGGGACGAACGTCACGGCGGCCGTGGTCGGCACCGTCACGCTGGCGGCGAACGCCGGCGGCGGGCTCACTAAGACGGGCGCTGGAACGCTCACGCTCTCGGGAGCCAACACCTACTCGGGCGCGACCACCGTCAGCAACGGCACACTGAGTTTCGCCTCCAGTTCAGCGCTGCCCACCGGAACCGGCCTCAACGTCGCGGGCGGCAGCCTCGACCTGGGCGGTTTCGTGCGTACCAACGGCGCGGTCACCGCCTCGGCTGGCGCCATCGTCAACGGCGCGCTCGTGGCCAACAGCTTCACCAAGACCGGCGACAGCACACTGACTCTCGCAACGGCGCTCCAAACGGACGCTCCGATCGTCATCCAGGGCGGAACGCTTCGACTGGTCACAGCTTCGCCCGGTTTGTACGAAGGCCCGCTAGCCGGCGCTTTCAACACGACTGATGACATGATCACCAATATCCTTGTCCAGCTCACCACGCGCGCGGCCAATGCCAACACCTTCCCCCCTTGGGGGACGAATATGACCTATGTCTATACCGGCTATCTCTGGAACCGCGCGGGAACCAACGAGACCTGGACCTTCGGCGAGAACAGCGACGACAGCGCGCTGCTTAAGATCGACGGGACGACCCTGCTCAACAATGGCACGTGGAATGTGCCGACGATCACCAACTACACGCTGACGCCCGGCGCGCACGCCTTCGAAGCGCGGTTCGGCAACGCCAGCGGCGGAGCGGGAGTGGTCAACTCTGCCTGGTGGAAGACGAGCTCATTCGGCTTCGGCGTCGACTACCTGGGGCGCAATGAAACCAACATCGCGAACTTCGTGGCGCTCACCGATCCGGGCGACGGCAGCCTCCTGACCGTCGCCAACAATGGCACATCGAACCAGCTTGCCGCCGCCTCATCGGTCGAGATCGCGACCGGTGCCCTACTTGACCTGGCCGGCATCTCGCAGACGCTGGCGAACCTGAGCGGCTCAGGCACGGTCAGCAACGGCGCGCTGACGGTGACAGGCGCCATCCGTCCCGGCGGCGAAGGAACACTCGGCACCCTGACGCTGTCCGGTGGCACCGCCGTCACGGGTGGCACTCTGCGGATCGATGTGGCGGCATCCGGAGGCTGCGACCGGTTGACCGTTGAGGGCAACCTCGACCTGTCAGGCCTCGCGCTCGAAATCGCCAACCCGGGATCGCTCGACCGCTCCCAGACGTATACTCTCCTGACCTGCACGGGCGCGAGGACCGGACAGTTCATTTCTTCCAACCTGCCGGACAGCCGCTGGCATGTGGTCTACCGCGCCGACGGCAGCGTACAACTGCTCTTCGCGGGCGGAACCCTTATCCGCCTCCGGTAGCCGCACATATTCCGGCAAACGCCCCAGTTCCCGTCCATCGCAGAAAGCCGTTTTACTGCGGGGGGCAGCATGGTAGACTGATCCTAAAGGAGACCGCCATGCCGCTCACCCGCCGCACCTTCACCCACGCCACGCTCGCCTCGATCCTCGCCGCGCAAAGCGCCCCCTCCATCGTCCGGGCCCAGGACGCGAAGACCTTCCGCGTCGCGCTGATCGGCTCGGGCTGGTGGGGCTCCAACATCCTCAACACCGCGCTCGACACCGGCGCGGTGGAGATCGTGGCGCTCTGCGACGTGGACGAGCGCATGCTGGCGCTCTGCTGCGCGAATCTGGAGAAACGCGGCATTCCGAAGCCCAGGCTCTACAAAGATTTCCGCGAGTGCCTCGCCGCCGCCAAACCCGACATCGCGATCATCGCAACGCCGGACCACTGGCACGCCCTGATCATGATCGAAGCGTGTAAACAGGGTGCGCACGTCTACGTCGAAAAACCCATCGGCCACACGATCATGGAGGGCCGCGCCATGGTCAACGCCGCCGCGAAATACGGCCGCGTGGTACAGGTGGGCACACACCGCCGCGCCTCGCCCCACAACCGCAGCGCGCGCGAGTTCATCCGCTCCGGCAAGATCGGCAGAATCGGCCTCGTCAAGTGCTTCATCACGTACCCCGGCGGGCCTGAAACGCCCAAGCCCAACCGGGAGCCGCCTCAGGGCCTCGACTGGGATTTCTGGTGCGGGCCCGCGCCGCTGCGCCCCTTCTGCGGCGACCTCCGCAATCCGTGGGACGGCGGCATCCACCCGCGCGGCTTCCGCAACTTCATGGACTACGCCAACGGCCAGATCGGCGACTGGGGCATCCACTGGTTCGACCAGGTGCTCTGGATCACAGGCCTCAAACACCCGACCTCTTGCCATTCGGCGGGAGGACGCCCGATCCGCGGCCCCGCGATCCTGACCGCCGACCAGCAGACCAGCGACGCGCCGGACTGCCAGAGCGCGACTTGGACCTTTGCGGACGGCCCCACGGTGACGTGGGAACACCGCCTGTATGCCGGCAACCCGCATGAGAAGGGCGAGAACGTCGGCGTCCACTTCTGCGGCGAGAAGGGCGTGTTCCACCTCGGCTGGCAGAAAGGCTGGACCTTCTACCCGTCGAACAGCCGCGAGCCGGTGCTGCACGAGGACGCGAAGCTCAACGAGCCCGACGGGCAGAACATCCGCGAGCTCTTCGCGGATTTCCTCGACGCCATCCGCACGGGGCGGAAACCGCTCTGCGACATCGAAGGCGCGCACCGCGCCTCGAACATGAGCCTGCTCGGCAACCTCTCGATGAAGCTGGGGCGCAGCGTGGCGTGGGACGGCGAAAAGGAGACCACCGGCGACCCGGCCGCCGACGCGCTGCTGCGCCGCGACTACCGCGGCCCGTGGCAGTACCCGCAGGCCTGAGCACCGAACGGCGCACGCGCTGTTTGTTTGCGGTTCGGGCGAGCAGACGTTCCCGCATCCGGCGCTCAACGCGCCGCGGACGTTGCGCGTCCGAGGATTTCGCGCCACTGCTCGTCCGTGACTTGCCAGAACCACTCGTTGTGGCCGACGTACGGAACGCTCACCCACCGCTTGCGGTCGGCGTGCGGCAGCCCGTCGTAGAGCGCGCGGGTGCAGGCGGCGGGCATGATCTCGTCGTCCTCGGCCTGCAGCACCATGACGGGCCCCTGGTAGCCCTGCAGATAGGCGACGCTATCGTAGCGGTCGCGGATCAGAAGCCGCACGGGCAGCCACGGGTAGTGGTACGCCCCCACGTTCGCCAGATTGTCCCACGGCGTGCCGAGCACCACGGCGTCGGCCTTCAGGTCCGTGTCGGCCGCGACGGAGGCGGCCACGCCGCTGCCCAACGACTCGCCCAGGAGCACCAGCGGGCCGGGATAGGTCTGCCGCACGAGCCGGGCCGTCGCGCGGCCGTCCTCGCGGAACGAGGCTTCACCCCATGCGCCAGAGCGGGCGGCATACCCCGGATATTCGGCCAAGATCACGCGCCAGCCCAGCATCTGCAGCGCATCGCAATAGGACTCGCGCTCGTGCGCGCCGCCGCCGTTGCCGTGGAAGATCAGGATCGTGCCGTTGGTCAGGGACGACTCGGGCACGGTCCGCTTCACGATGCCCCGGTAGTCCGGGCCGGAGCCCGCCGGCCAGCGCTCGACGCGGTAGAACGCGAACGCTTTGTCGGCCTCGGCCGGCGTCAGACGCTGGGGAAAGTAGATGAGCCTGTTCTGCCTCAGCGCGACGGCGAGGCAGAACACGCCATACGCGCCGACCGCCAAGAGCGGAAAGCTTTGCCACCACTTGAGATCCATGCGGTGTCTCCCGTGCGGCCAGCGCCTGCAGCGCCTTAAATGTCCAGATTGCGGACGTTGAGCGCGTTGTCCTCGATGAACTTGCGGCGCGGCTCGACCTCATCGCCCATCAGCAGGGTGAACATGCCGTCGGCCTTGACTGCGTCTTCCAACTTGACGCGCAGCAGACGGCGCTGCCCCGGATCCATGGTCGTGTTGTAAAGCTGGTCCGGATTCATTTCGCCGAGACCTTTGTACCGCTGGATCGCCAGGCCCTTGCGTCCGCGCTCACGCACCAAATTGAGCAACTCCGGCAGCGCCGAAACGGGGATCTCCTCGCCGTCTTCGACGACGTGCGCCACCGTGGTGCCGCCGTCCGCACACTGCGCCGAGGTGAAGCCCATGCCGACCAGCGAGTCGATCTGCTTTTTGAGCAGGTTCGCCCGGTAAAGCTCCAGCCAGCGGAAGGGCATCTGCTGGGTCGGGTGATACGTCTGCACCTGCGTCTCGGCAAGGTCGATGGACTCGCCCAAGACCGCTTCGGCCTGCGCCCGGGCATGCGCCAGTTCCGCGTCATTGTACGAGAACCCGAACTGGGCCTCGTCGCCGGTGCCGACAATGGTCACAAAGCGCGGGAACTCGCCCGTTTCCGGCTTGCGCAGACGCAGCAGCGTCTGGACGTCCACGCCGCGCCGCGCCACGGCCTTGGCCGTGGTTTCGATTTGCGCCAGCAGTTCCAGCAGGTTGCGCAGCGGCTCGCCGGCGAGCGTGCGCCCGTCCACCGTGCGCACCGTCATATCGTCCGCGCCCAAGAAGAGCAGCTTGCGGGTCAGCTGGTCGTCGCTCTCGATATACTCCTCGCGCTGCTTGCGCGTGATCTTGTAGAGCGGCGGCTGGGCCAGATAGATATAGCCGTTCTCGAGCAACTTCGGCATCTGCCGGTAGAAGAAGGTCAGGAGCAGCGTGCGGATGTGCGCGCCGTCCACGTCCGCATCGGTCATGATGATGATCTTGTGGTAACGGACCTTGGCGATGTCGAACTCGTCCGCGCCGAACCCCGCGCCGATGGCGGTGATCAGCGTGCGGATTTCGTTGTTGTTGAGAATCTTGTCGATGCGCGCCTTCTCGACGTTCAGCACCTTGCCGCGCAGCGGCAGGATGGCCTGCGTCTCGCGGTTGCGTCCCTGCTTGGCGGAACCGCCGGCGGAGTCACCCTCGACGAGATAGAGCTCACACTTGACGGGATCGCGCTCCGAGCAGTCGGCCAGCTTGCCGGGCAGGGAGAGCCCGTCAAGCACGCCCTTCCGGCGCGTCAGATCGCGCGCCTTGCGGGCCGCGATGCGGGCGCGCGACGCGAGAACCGCCTTCTCGACAACCTTGCGGGCCACGGAGGGTTTTTCGGCGAAGTAGGTGCCGAGCTGGTCGTTCACGATCTGCGCGACGATCCCCTCGACCTCGCCGTTGCCGAGCTTGGTCTTGGTCTGCCCCTCAAACTGCGGCTGCGGCACCTTGACCGAAACGACGACCGTGATGCCTTCGCGGATATCGTCGCCGGTGAGCGCTTCCTCGTTGCTCTTCTGGAGGTTGTTGTCGGTGATGTATTTGTTGACGGTGCGCGTGAGGGCCGAGCGGAAGCCGGAGAGGTGCGTGCCGCCCTCGATCGTGTTGATGTTGTTGCAGTAGCTGAACTCCGTCTCGTTGTACGCCTCGGTGTACTGCATCGCGATCTCGCACTCGACCAGGTCGCGCACGCCCGCGAAATAGACGACCTCCTCGTGGACCGGAGTCTTGTTCTTGTTCAGGTAATGGATGTACTCCACGATGCCGCCGTTGAAAAGGAACGACTCGTCCCGCTCCTGCTCGTGCTCCATGTCGCGGAACCGGATCGACACGCCGCGGTTGAGGAAGGCCAGTTCGCGCAGACGGTTCGCGAGGATGTCCCACTTGAAGGCATGGCAGGTGAAGATCGTGTGGTCCGGATAGAAGGTGACCTTGGTGCCGGTGCCATGCGTCTCGCCGATGATCTCGAGCTGCGTGACCGGATGACCCTTCTCGTAGCGCTGCCGGTAAATCTTGCTGTTGCGGCGGACCTCGACCTCCATCCACTCGCTGAGCGCGTTCACGCACGATACGCCCACGCCGTGCAGGCCGCCCGAAACCTTGTAGTTCGAGCCGTCGAACTTGCCGCCCGCGTGCAGCGTGGTCAGCACGACTTCGACGGCGGGCCGGCCTTCGGTCGGATGTATGTCGACGGGAATGCCGCGCCCGTTGTCGATCACGGAAAGCGAACCGTCCGGATTGATGGTCACATCGATGTGCGTGCAGTAGCCGCCCAAGGCTTCGTCGATCGAGTTGTCCACCACCTCGTAAACCAGATGGTGATACCCGCGCTCGCCCGTGTCACCGATGTACATGGCCGGCCGTTTTCGGACGGCCTCCATGCCCTCGAGAACCGTGATGTTGGCCGCCGTGTAATTGCCCGCCGGCGCCTCGGCCTGCATGGGATCCTGCTCTTCGCTGCGAGTATCTTCTGACATACCTTTTCCCGTCCATTTGTGAATTGAAAAAGTATACCCGAACGCGGCGTCGCAAACAAGCTTTTGATCCTCATTTCGAGGGCCTTTCCGCAGACGGGAAAGCCCGTCCCCCCGTCGCCCGGCGCCCCCGCCGCGCACGCCGTCCCGGAGGCCGCACGCCAAGCACGCGGAACCGCCGCCGAAAACCTCCCGCAATAGCGTCTATTTGTCCCTTTATGATGCGTTTTTGAGAGACTTTTTGACCCACTATCCATCCGTATAATCGCCACGAAAATACTACATAAAATGTTTTAATATAGCATTTTGCGACTTTTTTTATCGATCACAAAACGGTTTGGCACAGTGCATGCAAAAAGGAAAACGGTTACGCCATCGATACCTGAAAAGATGAACCGGAATTTAAAGAAAGGAGAAACACCATGAGAGCGTATCTGAATACCATCGGCAATCCGTGGCGCGTGTTTGACGAGTTGATGGGCGAGTTTCCGTATGATCTGCTCAGCAACAGCTGGCGCGTCCGGGCCGGTCAATATCCGCGCGTCAACGTCTGGGAGAGCGATCAGGGGCTCGTCGTTGAAGCCGAAGTCGCGGGTGTGGACCCCGAGAAGCTGGACGTGGCCGTGGATGCCAACGTCCTGACGATCAAAGGCGAGAAAGCGCTGTCGGACGGATCCGCGAACGAGTTCCAACGCAGCTTCAACCTGCCGTTCGAACTGGAGAGCGAGAACATCAAGGCGGCCGTCAAGAACGGCCTGCTGACCGTCTCGATACCCCGCAAGGCCATTGCCAAGCGGACGATCGCCATCGAGAAGCTGTAAACCGGCACGGAAGCGGAAAGGAGAAACATCATGAGCTTAATCAAGAAAACCGAACAAGAGGTACAGAAAGCAAGCCGTCTGGAGGTGACCCCCGCAACACGGGTTGAAGAGAGCGAGGACGCGTTCACGCTGACCGTGGAATTGCCGGGCGTGAACGAGAAGGACATCGAGCTCACGCTGGAGAACAAAACGCTCTCCATCACGGCCGAGAACACGGTGCAGAGCTTCGCGGATCACACGCTGGTTCTCACAGAGATTCCCGAGGTGCGGTACCGCACGGCCTTCGATCTGCCGGAGCGCGTCGATACCGCGGGCATCAGAGCGGCCAACAAGAACGGCCTGCTGATCCTGTCGCTGCCGAAACGCGAAGAGGTCAAGCCCCGCCGCATCGCCATCACGGCGGGATAGCGGCGCGCTAAGCGGGAGCGGAACGCTCAACGCATGACGCGTTGGGCGTTTTCATTTTTTCCGGGCCCGCCCGCCCACTGCCGGCCCGTCCGGCGATTGCCTATTGCTCCCAACGGATGGCCTCTGTTATTCTCTCCGGCATGACTGTGAAATTCATGAGGGTCCATCCCGAAGCCGTCCTGCCGGGCTATGCGCATCCCGGCGATGCGGGACTGGACGTCTGCGCCTGCGAGGCCGCGACGCTGAAGCCCGGCGAGCGGAAACTGGTCCGGACGGGGCTCGTCATGGAACTGCCGAAAGGCACGGAAGCTCAGATGCGCCCGCGCAGCGGCCTGGCGCTCAAGCACGGCATCACGCTGCTCAACACGCCGGGCACGATCGACGAGGGCTACCGCGGCGAGGTCGGCGTGATCCTCGTCAATCTCGGCCAAGAGGACTTCAACGTCCAGCCCGGCATGCGCATCGCCCAGATGGTGATCGCGCCCGTCCTGCGCGTCGACGTCGCCGAGGCGGCCGAGGTTTCAGGAACCGCCCGCGGCGATGGCGGCTTCGGCTCCACCGGCGCGTAAGACGAAAGGGCCGCCGGACAAGACGCCCGGCGGCCCTTCAAATCCGACGCGCCACCCCGCGGGGCTATTTCACCCCTTTGATCTTGATGTTGCGGTAAGAGACGCGGTCATTATGGTCCTGCAACAGGATATGCCCGACCGCCTGTTCGCCCCAGTTCGGAAACTTGCTGAACTTGCTCTGCGCCACGGCCGCGCGGAACGCCTCGGAGCCGCGTTCGAATTCCACCACCTTCACGCCGTTGAGCCAGTGCTCGACGTGCTTGCCCTTGCAGACGATCATCGCGGTGTTCCACTCGCCGACCGGGTTCGGCTTCGCGCCGACAGCGGGCATGACGTCGTAAAACGACCCGACCTTGCGGTTGCCGTCGCGGCCCTTGGCCGCGTCGGGATGCTTCGCGTCCAGCACCTGGTACTCCAGCGTGGTCCCGCCGTTCACTTTGGGGTCAAAGAAGTATTTGATGCCGCTGTTCGCGGCGTCCGTCAGGCGGAAGTCCGCCTTGAGGATGAAATCGGAGAAGGTCTCTTTGGTGATGATATCGCCCGCGCCGCCGCCCGCATTCTTGGGCAACACGGTCAGCACGCCGTCCGCGATCTCCCATCCCTTCGCGGGGAAGCTGTCGCTCTTGATGCTGCGCCAGCCCTCGCCGGTCTTGCCGTCCCACAGCAGCCGCCAGCCGTCCTGCTTCTCCTGTTCCGTCAGCCCATTGGCCGCCGCACAGCAGGCGTCGACCCCGAACAGCGCTGACGCACACATCACCAAACCCGCCGCCACACAAAGATTTTTCATCGTCTTTCTCCCTCTTGCGTTGATGGTGCAGAAGCGTATTCGCCACCGCCCGCCGTGTCAACACCCAAACGCCTAAGTGGACTTACCCCATTTTTCAGCCTGAAGCGAACAGTGGCAGTTCCGGCTGCATTCCGGCGGTTTTTTGAACATTTAGTTTGCAGCACCATTTGCCGCACCTGTTG